>ERZ791871.71-NODE-71-length-140840-cov-4.146031_pt1 | contig 140840 bp, 137 predicted proteins | sample MGYA00510280_ERZ791871 | MGnify/ENA primary metagenome ERZ791871 (study PRJEB30046, sample SAMN00792111) | human gut metagenome | study: EMG produced TPA metagenomics assembly of the A metagenome-wide association study of gut microbiota in type 2...
TTAAACCAAGGTTCAGGATTGTATCCATCATACCTGGCATAGAAGCTCTTGCTCCTGAACGAACAGATACAAGAAGTGGGTTGGTCTTGTCACCAAATTTCTTTCCTGTGATTCCTTCAAGTTTCTCAATTGCTTCCATAATCTGGCCCATGATCTCATCATTGATCTTTCTGCCATCTTCATAGTACTGTGTACAAGCTTCTGTTGTTACTGTGAATCCCTGTGGTACTGGGAGTCCAAGGCTTGTCATCTCAGCAAGGTTCGCGCCTTTACCACCAAGAAGATTTCTCATGGTAGCGTTACCTTCTGTAAACATATAAACCCATTTTGCCATTTGTCATGACCTCCTAAACTAATATTTTCTAAGTCGCACATCTATTTTACTGGTTTTGCCAGTTTTCGTCAAGAGGTTTCATAGAAGGACTCGACTTTTTCCCCTAAAATCAAATTTACCCCGTATCTTTTCGATACGGGGCAGTATTTTCTTTCATTTTAGCTAAGTTCAACCTTCATAGCCTCTTCTGGTTTGAAATCATTTGCCAGATCATAAATGTTATGTCCGGTAGACTCACTGAGCACTCTTCCTTCCAAAGAATAGCAGCGGATAAATCTTTTGCCGTCTACGCTTGACCAGTGTTCCACGTCCCAGCTCATATAACCGTCTTCATCACTTTTCTTTTCTTTCAGATGCAGATCCACCTGACGTCCGTCTTTCATTAACTGAATAAGACCTTTGGTTCCATCTACTTCTACTTCTGTTTTGTTTACTGAATCAAATACTTTCATTACCAGTTCCTCCTTGTTTACTTCCGTAATAAATTCTCTCTTGATTATAGTCCTTCTTCCCAAAAAACACAAGGAACGATTCTTATTCTTCACTTCTTATGTATTTCATCCACTCTTTAATCTTTTTCTCATATCCATTTTCAGACGCCTCATAAAATTTTGCATCCCGTATCTCATCCGGAAGATATTGCTGCTTCACATAGTGATTCGGATAATTATGAGCATACTGATAACCGATTCCGTGCCCCAGTCCTGCCGATCCTGCATAATGTGAATCTTGAAGATGAACAGGCACCGTCGTCTTTACCTGCTTTACATTGTCCATTGCTGCAAAGATCGCATTGTATGCAGAATTACTCTTCGGCGCGGTCGCAACATACAGAACCGCTTGCGATAAGATAATCTGAGCCTCCGGCATACCGACACGCTCCACTGCCTGTGATGCGGACACTGCCACCGTAAGCGCCATCGGATCTGCATTGCCCACATCTTCCGACGCACAGATCATAATTCTTCTTGCGATAAACTTAATATCTTCGCCGGCATAGAGCATCTTCGCCAGATAATAAACCGCCGCATCTGGATCACTCCCACGCATACTTTTTATAAATGCAGAAATTGTATCATAATGGTTATCCCCTGTTTTGTCATATCTTACCACCCGCTTTTGAATACATTCGGAAGCTACATCCAAGGTTATATGAATCTTGCCATCTTCACCGCGCTCTGTAGTCAGCACACCAAGCTCCACTGCATTCAGTGCGCTTCTTGCATCTCCTCCTGCAATATCGGCAAGAAATTCCACCGCGTCATCATCAATCACTGCCTGATAGCTTCCCATCCCTTTTTCCACATCATAGACGGCACGCCGGATCAGTGTCGCAACATCTTCTTTACTAAGTGGCTGCAGTTCAAAAATGCTGGATCTGGAGATCAGCGCACTGTTTACTTCAAAATATGGGTTTTCTGTTGTCGCACCAATCAAAATAATGGTTCCATCTTCCACAAACGGAAGCAGATAATCCTGCTGCCCTTTATTAAATCTGTGAATCTCATCTACAAAAAGAATCGTTTTCTTCTGGTACATGCCAAGCGTCTGTTTTGCCTGTGCAACCACTGCTTCCATATCTTTCTTTCCCGCTACAGTAGCATTAATCTGGGTAAACTCTGCGCTCGTTGTATTTGCAATCACTTTTGCAAGCGTGGTCTTTCCGGTCCCCGGCGGTCCATAGAAAATAATTGAACTGATTTTATCCGCTTTGATCGCACGGTATAAGAGCTTGTCCTTTCCGATAATATGCTGCTGACCGACAACTTCTTCCAGCGTAGTGGGTCGAAGCCTTGACGCAAGCGGTGCCTCCTGATCCATATTCTTTTCTCTCATATAATCAAATAAATCCATAATCTAACCTCTCTTATTTCCCTGACTTTTCTAATCCGGTATCTATACTAAGATATTCCGAGAAGGTCCCGCACTGCCTCGCCGGCAATCAGAAGTCCGGCAGTCGGCGGAACAAAGGAAATGCTTCCCGGTATACTGCGTCTTACTCCTTTTTCTTCTCGGTCTTTTTCAGACTCCGGCTCATTCACCGACACATCCACCGGTTTTTCCTTCGAATATAAAACCTTCAGATGGTAGATCCCTCTGGCTTTTAATTCCCGTCTCATCACCTTACAGAGCGGGCATACAGAAGTTTTACTGATATCTGTAATTTCAAATAACTCTGCGTGTAATTTATTTCCCGTCCCCATGCTGCTGATCATCGGAATCTTATATTCTCTTGCTTTCTCCACCAACGCAAGCTTGGCAGTCACTGTATCAATTGCGTCAATGATATAATCCGGTTTTTCTCGGAACAACTTGTCTATATTGTCCGGCAGCACAAACATTTCATGCGTGATCACTTCTGTCTCCGGGCAGATTTCTTTAATCTTTTCTTTCATTACCTTTGTCTTATAGCAGCCGATCGTCCGGTGAAATGCGATAGACTGCCGATTCAAATTCGTCAAGGATACCGTATCATTATCTATCAGAACAAGTCTTCCCACGCCGCATCTTGCCAACGCCTCTATACAATGGGAACCAACTCCTCCCACGCCAAATACCATCACGGTTGTATTGCGAAGCTTCTGAAATGCTTCTTCTCCGATCAATAATTTTGTTCTGGAAAATTCATCTATCATTTATCTATCCTCTTATTTATCCTTATTTTTCATCTGATCAATCGATCAGCAACCGGTCAACGGTTACAAATTCATATCCTTCTTTCTGTAGAATATCTACAATCCGAAGTGCCGCCTCTACGGAAGAGGCATAACAGTCATGCAATAGAATAATATCACCTTCCTCCACTTCCGTCACTACCTTACTCACAATTTCGTCTACATTTTCTGTCGTCCAGTCCAAAGGGTCCACCGACCACAGCACCGGAAGTACCTCCATCCTGACTTCCAGTTCTCTTTGCCACGCGCCAAAAGGAGGACGCATATATGCAACATGTTCTCCGGTAATTGCGCTGATTACCTGATCTGTTCTCTCAATCTCTCTAACAGCCGCTTCCTCCGACAGATGTGTCATCTGTACATGACTGTATGTATGATTTCCGATCAAATGACCTTCCTTATATATTCTCTCCACCAGCACCGGATTTTCCTCCGCATTTTCACCGATCAGAAAAAAACTGGCCTTCACACTTCTTTCCTTTAGCCCATCAAGAAGTCTGCCTGTATAGCGGCTGCTTGGCCCGTCATCGAAAGTAATCGCAATACTTGGCTTTTCTTTCACTCCCGATTCCTCCACAGACTCCTTTTGTTGTATCTCTCCTTCTGTCTCTTTCGTTTTTTTCGAAATTCCTATAAAACAGCAGCCGCAAAAAAGTATCAGAATCGCATAAAATCCCTTTCTTTTCCACTCATTTGACCATTTATACATACCGTTTCCTCAGACACTTTGCTTCATAGATTATATATGCATCTTTCAAAAGCTTCATTCAAAAGTCTTATGGAATACATTGCAATATAAATTTTGTAATGCTATAATACGAGTTGCGTTTAAGGAGGGATAATATGACGAATGCAAATGAAATTACTTTAGAAAAAGAAGAAAATAAAATGGGAGTTATGCCGATTCCCAAGCTTTTAATCACTATGTCTTTGCCGATGATGATCTCCATGCTCATTCAGGCACTTTATAATATTGTTGACAGTATGTTTGTTGCACAACTCAGTGAAAACGCACTGACTGCTGTGTCACTGGCATTTCCGATTCAGTCTTTGATGATCGCGATTGCAGCCGGTACCGGAGTCGGAATTAACGCGCTCCTTTCAAGAAATCTGGGTGAAAAAGATTTTACCGGTGCTGACAGAGCAGCAAAAAACGGAATCTTTCTTGCCATCGTAAGCTGTATCATCTTTGCCATACTCGGAGTTTCCGGCTCTCATTTCTTCTTCGCTATTCAGACAGACAACCAGCAGATTGTAGATTATGGAACTCAATACCTCTCGATCATTACTTTCTTTTCTATAGGAATCTTCTTACAGATTACTTTCGAGAGATTGTTACAGTCTACCGGCCGCACAATCTACAATATGATCACACAGGGAACAGGCGCTATTATTAATATTATTTTAGATCCGATCCTGATCTTTGGATGGTTTGGTCTCCCAAGACTGGAAGTTGTAGGAGCTGCACTTGCCACAATTATCGGACAGATTATCGCACTTACTATGTCCATTTTCTTTAATCATACTAAAAACAAAGAAATCAACCTGAGCATGCGGCATTTCCGTCCGCATAAGCGTACGATTTCTGTAATTTATAAAGTAGGTATTCCATCTATCATCATGCAGTCCATCGGTTCTGTGATGACCTTCGGTATGAACAAGATCCTACTGATGTTCTCATCTACAGCAGCCGCTGTATTCGGTGTATATTTTAAGCTCCAGAGCTTTATCTTTATGCCAATCTTCGGACTGAATAACGGAATGATTCCGATCATTGCTTACAACTACGGTGCAAGAAATAAAGAACGTATTAAACAGACAGCCAAGCTTAGTATTATCATGGCAATCGGAATTATGTTCGTCGGACTGATCATCTTCCAGACTTGCCCGCGCTTCCTGCTTGCAACGCTGTTTGACGCCTCTGATCACATGCTGGAGATCGGCGTTCCTGCCCTTCGCATTATCAGCTTAAGCTTCCTGTTCGCAGGCTTTTGTATCATTGCCGGTTCTGTATTTCAGGCGTTGGGAAATGGTGTCTACAGCCTGATCGTATCAGTTGCCAGACAGTTACTGGTAATCCTTCCGGTAGCATATCTGTTCGCAAAAGTTTTTGGACTTTCTATGGTATGGTGGTCTATTCCGATCGCAGAGATTGTTTCTCTTACCTTGTCTGCCGTTCTTTTAAAACGGATTTATCGGTTGAAGGTTGATCCGATGTAAAAAAGGACATAGGCTTTTTCAATTTAGAACACCCGTAAATGCAGTTTGGGACGTAGGATTTTGTAAAAATCCTACGTCCCAAATTTTATCTTTTCTTACCTTTTTTATCCTTCTTTTTCTTTCCTGCCGTCTGTTTGCGAACACTGTAGCCGAATGTTCCAAGCTTTTTTCCAAGTGTATAGTATTCGCCGTGAGAGTATGCAAGAAGCTGTGTATCATTCAGTTCAAACTTCCCGGTTTCATTCATATAGCTTTCGTCCACCTGCACAGCCCCGACCTTTGCCAGAAACATGTGATGTGAGCCCAGTTCCTGTACTTCTGTCACCTTACACTCGATATTTACCGGACTTTCCTGAATAATCGGCGCATAGGTAAGTTTCTCGGCTTTTCCTCTTGTCAGGTGCATTTCCTTCCATTTGTCAAAATCTCTGCCGGACCGGACACCGCACCAGTCTGTCGCTTTCGCAAGTTTTTCTGTCGTAAGGTTTACAACAAACTCTCCGCTCTCCCGGAGCATATGATACGAATAACGTTCCGGTCTTACAGAAATATAAAGCATTGCCGGATTCGTACATACTGTCCCGGTCCATGCAACTGTAATGATATTATCATTTCCTTCCCGGTCCGCAGTGCTGACCATAACCGCCGGAAGAGGATAGACCATATTACCCGGTTTCCATATCTGTTTTCCCATGCTGTTTGTAAGCTCCTTATCTTCTTAATGCTGTAATGCCGCTACCAGCGTCGGAATCAGCTGTTTCTTTCTGGATACCACGCCTTCTAACACGATCTTATCCGAATCTTCTCTCAAATCAAATGCCGAAATGATATATTCCTTCGCATGATTGCCGCAGCACAAAAGCTCTGTGGACTCTCCGAGAATATCAGTAAGCATAAAATATACCATATTCAGTTGATTTTTTTCTTTTACTTCTTCCAGATGAGGTTCTAAGATCTCTTTGATCTCTTCCAATTCATCTTTACTCATAGAATTGATCTGTCCCACACCGAAGACTGTATTATTTACCGTAAATTGTTTGAAATCCTGGAAACAGATTTCTTCTGCACTCTTTCCCTTCATGCTGCTTCCCGCATTGAACATTGCTTTTGCCATTTCTTCCAGATTAATGCCTGCAATCTTTGCAAGATTTTCTGCAATTTTCTCATCTACTGCGGTACAGGTCGGTGACCGGAACAAAAGTGTATCGGAGATGATCGCAGAGCAGAGAAGTCCTGCGATTTTCGTCGGAATCTTCACCCCCGCTTCCTGATACATCTGTGTTACGATCGTTGCCGTACATCCTACCGGCTGATTTCTGAAAAAGACCGGTCCCATCGTCTCGATATTTCCCAATCTGTGATGATCAATGATCTCCATGATGTCAGCTTCTTCAATACCATCAATCGCCTGCGATTTCTCGTTATGATCTACCAGAATTACCTTTTTCTTGCTTGCATCCATGAAACGACGTCTGGAAATAAATCCTTTGAATCGTCCATGACGGTCAAGAATCGGGAAATCACGGAATTTCTTCTTCGTCATCACTTCTTTGATATCATCGATATAGTCATTCATATGAAAAGTCACCAAAGGACCCTTACTCATAAAATATTTTACCGGAATACTCTGGTTGATAAGACGTGCCGCAGTAAATGTATCGTGCGGCGTGCGAATTACCACAATGCTCTGCTCTTCCGCTTTTTTGACCAGCTCCTTGGGTACTTCTGCATTCTGACAGACTACAAGACAACTGGCATCAATATCTACCGCACAGGCCTGCGCCTCATAGCGGTTTCCAAGGATGACCAGATCATCTTTATCGATAAACTCCGCCATCTTCTCCGGATCGGATGCTCCGATCGTCACTTTCCCACCGGTAAAATATCCATGCTCATTTCCGGTTATCAATGTTCCGTCTAAGGTTTTAATAATGTTGCAATATCTTGTTCTTGCACTGGATAAAATCGTATTGTCATACACATCCATATAAGAAGTCGCAATATCTCCGGTGGAGATCACTCCTACCAGTTCTTCTTCTTTTAAAACCGGTATTGTTTTTATATTATTGGCCTTCATTTTTGCCCATGTATCCTTGATAGAAACATCCGGCGACACACCGTCAATTTTATGGATATCCATATCCTTGACCTGTAATTTTACATTTTTTAAAAGTTCCGGCGCTTTCACACCGAACTTGGACAGTACATACTGCGTCTCTTCATTGATCTGACCGGCGCGGCGCGCAACGTATTCTTCCCCTGTTATCGTTTTTTTCAACTCAGCATATGCGATAGCAGAACAGATAGAATCTGTATCCGGATTCTTGTGTCCGATTACATATACTTTTCCAGATTTTTTAGCCATAATCTTTCTCCTATTCATATTCTACTAGTAAGAGTGCCATTTTTTTGCGGTTTCGTCAACTATAAATTTGTGTTATACTAAAGTTAGTTTCCAAAATTCATCGGAAAATCAGCATGAATATCAAGGATAAGGAAGGAATCAAACTATGAGCGAAGAATTATTACAAAACAGTGAACACACAGAAACAATGGCCGATTACGAAGAACATTTTGACGATGCCAACCCTTGGAACGTAGTTTCTTCATATATGGAAAAAGGCACGGTACTCCCTGTAAAAATCGAGGGAATCGTAAATGGCGGCGCCATTGCAATGGTAGAGGGACTGCGCGGATTTATCCCGGCTTCCAGATTATCTCTGTCTTATATTGAAGATCTGGAGTCTTATCTTCTCAAAGACATTGAAGTACGGGTCATCGACGTAGATCAGGCAAATAACCGTCTCGTATTATCTGCAAGAGAACTCTTAAAAGAGAAAGAAGCAAAAGAACGCGAAGCAAAGATTGCAAGTATTAAGATCGGCAGCGTTCTTACCGGCACCGTTGAAAGCTTACAGACCTATGGTGCATTTATTACTCTGGAAGACGATCTGTCCGGTCTGGTACACATTTCACAGATCAGCCAGAAGAGAATCAAATCTCCAAAAGATGTGTTAAATGTAGGTGATGAAGTCACTGTGAAAGTCATCGGAATCAAAGATGGTAAGATCAGTCTCAGTATAAAGGCACTGGAAGAAGTACAGGAAGAGCCGGAGGAAAAGGTCGAAATTCCGAAAGCCGAGAATATCGGTACAAGTCTCGGAGATCTGTTTAAAAACATTCAATTATAATTTCAGTTTCCGAAAAAACTTATGGGGATGGTTTTTACAAAACCATCCCCATTTTTGTTTTCTTTTCTTTTACGAAAGCTTTTCTACGTCATTTAACCAAACAGTCGCACAGGCGTCACTTGGCATACGGAAGTCTCCCCTTGGAGATAATGCCACTGTTCCCACCTTCGGTCCATCCGGAAGACAGGAACGTTTGAACTGCTGACTGAAAAATCTCCAATAGAACGTACGGAGCCATTTCTTCATTGTCTCATTATCGTATTCACCGTCAAAGGCAATCTTTGCCAATCGATAGATCTTCTCTGGTTCATAACCAAAGCGAAGCACATAATAGAGATAGAAATCGTGAAGTTCATAAGGTCCTACAAGATCTTCGGTCTTCTGCGCAATCTCTCCGTCCTTTGGCGGAAGGAGTTCCGGGCTCACCGGCGTATCGAGCACATCGTACAGCACATCCTTTAATTCCTGATCTTCACACGTATCTGCATAATAATGTACCAGATGACGAACCAGTGTCTTAGGCACGGAGGCATTTACTCCATACATAGACATATGATCTCCGTTGTAAGTAGCCCATCCAAGGGCAAGCTCAGACATATCTCCGGTACCGATCACCAGACCTCCGGTTTGATTTGCAATATCCATCAACACCTGTGTCCGTTCTCTTGCCTGCGCATTCTCATAAGTAACACTGTGATCATTGATATCATGGCCGATATCAATAAAATGCTGCTCCACTGACTTAGCAAGAGGAACTTCCCGAAGTTCCGCTCCAAGTTTTATGGACATTTTGCAGGCATTCTTATACGTGCGGTCTGTAGTTCCAAAACAAGGCATCGTCACCGCTGTAATTCCTGATCTGTCAAGCCCCAGTGCATCAAAAGCTTTTGCTGTCACTAAAAGAGCCAGTGTGGAATCCAGTCCTCCGGAAATGCCGACAACTGCACTTTTTGCATTCGTATGAGCAAGACGTTTCTTAAGTCCCATTGCCTGGATTGTCAGGATCTCTTCACATCTTCTTGCCCTTTCTTCCTGTTGCTGCGGTACAAACGGACGCGAGGAAATCGATCTCGTAAGCAGTGTCTTTTCTATTGTGATATCAAAAGGAATCCGAAGCAATGTCTGCTCTTCTTTCATGCGGAAGGTTGTATTTTTTCTCCGCTCAGATACAAGACGTCTCACATCAATCTCTGTGTAGATCACCCCATTTTCAAACCGGCTGCTCTCTTCTAACACCGTACCATTCTCAGCAATCACGTTATGTCCGCCAAATACAAGATCCGTTGTAGACTCCCCTTCCCCTGCATTTGCGTAAATGTAGCCACAGATCAGTCTTGCAGACTGCCCTTCAATCAGACTGCGCCGATAAGAAGCCTTTCCAATAGTTTCATCACTGGCAGAGCAATTCGCAATCAGAACTGCACCTTCTCTTGCCGCCTCAATACTTGGCGGTACCGGACACCAGACATCTTCACATACTTCTGCGGAAACTACCAGTTCTTCCATTTGCCGTGCCGCAAATAAAAGCTGTGGTCCAAAAGGAACTTCTCTTCCGTCATAGAGTACCGTTCTCGCCTTCCGGGGACCTTGAGTGAATTGTCTCATCTCGTAAAACTCTCCGTAATTCGGAAGAAAACTTTTCGTAGTCAACCCCAATAGACGTCCCTGATTCATTGCCGCTGCCACATTATAAAGTTTTCCTTCAACCTCTGCCGGAGCCCCTACAAAATAAAGTCCGTCTTTTTCTTTCGTATACTCTGTTAACTCCTTTAGCCCTTCCTTCACTGCCTTCAACAGAATCGCCTGACCAAAGAGATCGCCACAGGTATATCCTGTCAAACAAAGTTCCGGGAAAACAACCACTTTTGCGCCCTGTTCATCCGCTTCATCCATCTGTTTTTTTATCTGTTCTACATTATAAGCCACATCCGCAACCCGGATATCCGGTGTAGCTGCTGCAACCTTTACAAAACCATGTCTCATGGCATCCGCCTCCATTTTCCTTACATTTCACCTTATTATTTGCTTCTTTTTATAATCGCCTTCAGATCCTCTACCGTATAATGATAAGCACTGTTACAGAAATGACATTTCACTTCGATCGTTTCACCGTCTTCAATCATTTTCTGAATTTCTTTTCTCCCAATGCTGACAATCGCCTGCTCTACACGCTCCTTGGAACAGTTGCAGTAAAATTGTGTCGGAATTGTATCTGTAATCTCAAGCCCTGTATTGCCAAGAAGTTCTTCCAGCAGATTCTCCGGTGTATATCCTTTCTCCAACAAACTGGTCACAGAAGTCACATTTTTCAGATTCTCTTCAATCTGTGCAATTGTCTTTTCCTCGGCAAACGGCATCATTTGAATGATGAATCCTCCGGCTGTCTTCACTGTATTATCCTTTTCCATCAGCACTCCGAGACCAACTGAAGATGGAACCTGTTCCGAATTCGCAAAATAATACGTCAGATCTTCTGCAATCTCACTGCTCACCAAAATCGTCTGTCCTACATACGGTTCTTTTAACCCCATATCTTTGATCACCTGTAAAAGACCGATACCGACTGCGCCTCCCACATCTAATTTCCCGTTTTTCGCAGGAAGGATTACTTCCGGATGCTCCACATATCCTTTGACATTCGCCTTACTGTCCGCAGTTACCGTGATTCCGCCAAGCGGACCGTCTCCGCGCACCTGCAGAGTCAGCATATCGGTTTCATTTTTCATCATGCTTCCCATTAAAGCTCCCGCTGTCAGAAGCCTTCCAAGTGCCGCTGTTGCCACTGGGCTTGTCTCATGATGCTTTCTTGCTTCTTCTACTATATCTTTTGTCACCGCGGCAAAAGCCCGCACCTGACCTCCTGCCGCTGTTGCTCTTACAATATAATCCTTCATTCTAACAACCTCTTTCTTCTCAGTTTTCTTCTTTCTCTATACTTTTTTCTCTGTAACTTTTCCACATTCCCGACAAACAACTACGATTCTCTCACTTTCTTCGGTCGCAGTCTCTCTCGTATAATCATCATAGGCATTAAGAAATGTTAATCCTGATTTCTCAATTAATGTCTTTATCTCCTCCAGGGTATATGCCCGCTGAAAATGGACTTCCTGATATTTTCGATATAAATCCTCCTCTTGTCTGCACTTTACAAAAAGAGTCAGTTCATATTCATTGATTTGTTCTTCCTGATCATAATAATTATCCCAAATAAAACTGCAGTCTTCCCGGTCCTCTGCTATCACCTGCTCGCCAAGCACTGTTTCATATTTGTATCGGGTATTGAAATCAAACAAAAAGAGGCCTTCCGGGTCCAGATAGTTATTCACAAGCCGGAACACTTGAAGAAGATCCTCATCCTCTGTCACGTAATTTACACAATCACAGGCACTGATGATTGCCCGAACGGTTCCATATAGTTCAAATTCCCGCATGTCCTGAAGAAGATATAAAATATCCTGTCCGCTTTTCTCACGCTTGTCAAGGGCGATCTCCAGCATATCTGCTGAATTATCCACTCCGATCATATCGTATCCTGCCTCTGCCAATCGCTCTGTCATGCTTCCGGTTCCACACCCTAACTCAAGCACAAGCCCGTCTGCAATTCCATCTTCTTTTAAGGTTTCTTTTATATAGGCTGCCCACTGTTCATACGGGACGTTGTCCATGAATGTATCATAAACCTCTGCAAAATTTGTATATGCTTCCATGACTTTTCCTTTCTTTCTTAATCCTTCTCTATTCTCTCAGAAAACACAAAAAAAGGAAAGCTTTTTTCAAAACTTCCCTTTGATTTTCTCTATTTTTTATAGATACCTTCCAGACAAATACCTACCAATAACGGCGAACCGCAAGGATTGTTCTGTAATCCGCAGGAGAAGTTGTCTTAATTCCGCCCTTCGGATAAGCCGCACTGTTGGACGCATGCACAATCTTATTATTTCCAATATAAATTGCTACATGACCACTATAGCATACCACATCTCCCGGGAGCATGTTAGATACACTCACAGATTTACCTCCACCTCGAATTGCACCTGATGTCCTAGGTGTGGATATGCCAAATTTTTTATGTATCTGCTGAACAAAACCCGAACAATCGATTCCATTAGTCAGACTATTTCCACCCATCTTATAAGGATATCCTACATATTCCAACCCTTTATTTGCAATCTGCTGTCCGAGGGATGCATTGCTCGGCTTAGATGTGGAACTTTCGTTTCCTCCGGATGGCTTAGATGGTTTTGTATCATTCGAAGGCTTGGACGTGGAACTATTCCCACTATTATTTCCACTGTTGCCGTTACCTCCTTGATTGCCATTGTTCTGATTACCGCCTTGATTACCGGATGGCTTGGAACTTGTACTTTGATTGTCGGATGACTGGCTATTGTTATCCGATGAAGTATCTGTAACATTAGCTGACGTATCCGACTCTTCCGTCAGCTCCTCAAGCTGAACTTGAGCTTCTTCCTCCGCCTGTGCAAGCTGTGCATCAAAATCTGCTATCTGGCTCTTCATCTCGGTAAGCGTTCCCTCCAGATTGGATTTCTGCATCTCCATCTCCGATGCCATAGATTCCATCTCTGCCTGTCCGCTTTCCAATTCAGTTTTTAATGTCTGTACTTCATTTTTAGTCTCTACATATTCATTTAACTTGTCCCTGTCATAATCATGGACATTCTTCACATATTCCGCCTTATTGACAAGATCTGCATAAGAAGAAGAGTCTACCATTGTCTCAAAAAAGGTAGCATCGCCCTGTTCATACATATATTTAATACGAAGCTTCATATCTTCATATTGCTTTTCTTCTTCTTCCTTTGCCTTCGCAAGATCAGTCTCTGCCTGTGCAATACGATCTTCCTGCGTTGCCATATCCTGTTTTAAAGCGTTAAAATCCACAAGAAGTGAAACCAGCTCTTCATTTACACTGGCAGCCTGCGCTTCAGCCTCGCTTTTCTTTGCTTCCAGAGTCTCTTTATCCTCTGTCGGAGAAGCACAAACAGGAACTACAATTAAAGAGCTCATCACAACACAAGTGATGAGCGTCTGCAACAATCGTCTCTTCATGTTATCACCCATCCTTATCAATTATTAATCTCCCTCATACGCCCCCACGTAGTATAAGAGTAGCATACAACAATTTTCTGCAATTTTCAATACTTTTTCCCATCCAAAAATTGGAACCTAAAATCAGAAGTTAAAGCACAATTTACCATACATTAAAAATGGCAGCCTTTTAGGACTGCCATTGACTTAATATACCTTATTTAATTTTTCAATTATGGACGGACAATAATCATGTTATCCGGAACTGATGCATATTTCACCACTGATCCAGTATGAGGTGCATGAATCATCTGCCCACCACCTACATAAATTCCTACATGACCCACTCTGTAACATACATCACCCGGTCTCGGATCACTGACTTCCGGAAGTCCGGCAAAAGAACTGGATGTATAACTACGTTTATACTTTCCTGTCAGACAGAAGCCTACTAATCCTGAACAGTCAAAAGCATTTGGTCCAACTGCTCCCCATACATATGGTTTCCCAAGCGCTGACTTCGCACGGGACACTGCATCTCCCGGAACATAACTGCTACTGGAGCCGCTGCTTCCACCATTTCCTTTATTACCGCCGCTACTGTTTCCACCATTGTTACTGTTGTTACTATTGTTATTATTGCTATTATTTCTATTAGCCTCTTCCTGTGCCCGACGTTCTTCTTCCTGCTGACGGGCTGCCTCTGCTGCAATCTCCCGTAATTCTGCATCCAGATCTGCAATCTCTGCTTCCTTAGAAGTGATCATTGTATTCAGGTTTTCCTGTTTTTCCGTAAACTCTGCTTCTTTCTCTTCCAGCGCTTTCTGCTCTTCTTCCAGACTCGTCTTAAGCTCAGCAACCTGTTCTTTCGTTGCTACATATTCTGCAAGCTTCTGTCTGTCATAATCATGTACGTTCTGCACATACTCTGCTTTGTTTACAAGATCGGAAAAATCTTTTGAAGAGATTAATGCCTCTACTGCACTTCCGTCTCCCTGCTCGTACATATATTTGATACGAAGTTTCATATCCTCATACTGTTGCTTCTCTGTCTCTTCTGCCTCTTCAAGATCAGCAGTTGTCTGGATGATCTGCTCACCCTTCTCAGTCAAATCTTCCTCAATCTGGTTGATCTGAGTCACTACTTCTGTTAACTGAGACTTTAAAGATGCCGCTTCACTCTGAGCTGCCGCTTTCTCCTGTTCTATACTCTCTGTTGATGGCGCAGCCATAACCGGTGTCACAATCAGTGAACTTGTCACTACTGCTGCTAACAATTTTGTACTAAATTTCTTCATTCTATTCATCCTTTTTACAAGTTTTTTGACATAGTAAACCTTTATCAAGAGTAATTATATACTACAGACAACATTTTTGCAACAACTTTTAACAATTCTGTAACATTATCTTGTCCGGTTTTTCCTCGATTCTCTGCATGAAAACAAACATTGTAGCTGCCGCTGTCGCACAGATGACCGTGATTACGCTGATTCTCATCGGGTCTTCCATCATCCACCCAAACCAATTATAATTTGTGCCAAATACCGATACCAGATTGGCTGCCACATGAGCCGCAATCGGTGCTTTCACAGAACCGTATTTTTCGTAGGCATAAGCGAAAACAAAGCCAAGGAAGAATCCGTAAAACATCTGAATCAGATTCATGTGCATAATCCCGAATACAAGGGCTGAATGAAAGGCAGCTTGAAAATACGTGGTTCTCATACGGATTCTCTTAAAGATCAAACCGCGAAACACAAGCTCTTCACAAATCGGTGCCAAAATTCCAAGACTTAACACCTGGAGCGGCACCGGTGCAGAATAGATTGCCTCCATTACCATCTGATATTCCTCACTGATACTGGAGAAGTTACCAATTAAAATCAGGTTATTCATTGCTACGCAAAGTGCGATTCCCATAATAATGACTGCCGCATATTTCCAAAGCGGAGCCTTTTTGTTCGGGACATATCCGACTCTTCTTTCTCGCACACGATCCCTGTGGAACATAAACCACATCACAGGAATTGTGATAAGTGACGCAACACCGTCCACCAGCGTTGTGTAATCGTAAAATTTCAAACTGATCGTCTGTGCCAGTTCCATTGAATCCCGCATAAAACGTTCTGAAATGATCTGCATCTGTCTTGCATCTGCAAGCACTTCCGCATTAATCCCATAATGCCTGCACAGATAATACACGCCAAAAATGGCTGCTGCTATGCTGGAAATAATAAATCCAATTCCCATCTTAATGATCAGAGGCCCCCAAATATGCCAAAACTGTTTCCCCGGACTGTCGGGATACATCATTTCCTCCGTCTTTTTATTCTGTTCTTCCATAATTATCCTCTTTACTATTTCATATATTATAGTCGGATCTTGACAACATCAATATCCAGATCCCACAAAAATTTATCCAGATCTTTGTAAGATAAAAATACCGTTGCTGTATTTTCCAACGGGTGAATCCCAAGACTCTTGCATTTGCTAAGATCCTTATCAATAAAAAATTCTACCGCATGATCTTCGTCATTCATAAGGCCGAACGGTGATACACTTCCCTGTTTCAATCCCAAATATTTCTCAAGACGTTCTTCGGATGCAAAGCTTAAATTTCCTCCGCCAAGCTGTTTTCCAAGAGCCTTTAAGTCTACCTTCTTACTTTCCTCACAAGTTACAAGAAAATGTCTCTTCCCTTTGGAGTCTCTCAAAAACAAATTTTTGCACAGAGTTCCTTTTTCCGGCAGACCGAGTCTATCCATGTCTTCCATTGTATGTACCGGTTCATGCTCTACAACTTCATATTTGATCTTCAATTTATCGAGTGCGTCATATACGCGCTGTTTCTGATTTTCCATGCTGCAAACTCCTTTCATTTTCAATCTCCAAGTTCCCTCTATTATATGTTATCTCCCTTTTAAAGTAAAGCAAAAAGTTCGGCGACTGCCTGCTCGTAATCTTTCGCATTCTCCGCTTTCTTCAGCTTTTTGATCCGTTTTTTATCTTCCGGAAACAACTCTTTCATATAGGTCCATATTTCTTTCATTTTAAATAAAACAGGAAGAATCCCGTCGCTTACCTGCCCATATCCTTCATACAGCGCATCATGAAAATTTCGAAGCGTGTCTTTGTCAATTTCGTTCTGCTCTTCCGGTTTTTCAAAAGACGCGGTAAGAAATGGATTCGCAATAACTCCGCGTCCAAGCATGATTGCTGAAATTCCGGGAAATGTTTCTACAATATTCTCTTTGTCTTCTCTCTTCTTCACATCTCCGTTATAACACAGCGGAAAACGACTCTGTTCCACAGCATATCCAAACATGGAAAGGTTAGGCGTATTTCGATAGAAATCTTTCTGTGTCCGCGGATGAACGATCAATTCCTCTAACGGATATTTATTATATAATTCCATCAGCTTATAAAATTCGTCTGGCTCATCTCTTCCGATTCTTGTTTTGACAGAAATTTTTACCTCCGTCTTTTCAAAAATTTCTTCCAGAAAATGATCCAGCTCTTCCGGCATAGCAAGAAAACCTGAACCTCTGTTTTTAGACACCACTGTTTTGGAGGGGCACCCCAGATTCAGATTCACTTCTTTATAACCATAATTTTCAAGCTTATGTATGGTATTTACAGTGTCTTCCGCCTGATTACTTAAAATCTGCGGAACAACATAGAGTCCTTTATTGTTATCCGGATTAATCTCCCTAATTTCTTTCGCGCTAAATCCTTTCTTCGTATGGGGCACCAGAAATGGGGTGAAGTATTTATCCATAGGGCGAAAATACTTGTGATAAGCATTCCGGTAAACTTGTGTTGTAACACCCTCTAATGGGGCAAGATAATACTGCATAGTTAATCTCCTGAACTATTTTATATATAAAGTCAATATTTTCCGATATTTTTCTCAAATCCCTTGAGTAATCAAATTTCTTTCGATATAATTTTATTAATTCTTTATGAGGAGGGGTACTCATGAACCAAAAAGATGCGTGTTTATTTGCTCTCGACAAAGCAAAACTCTTTGAAAGTTCCGATCACCGGACACGTTTTAAAGAATTGATGGACTGCTACAGCCAGTTTCCCTTTTTTACAAAAGGTCTGTGCAAATGTATGTATCTGTCGGCGTGGGACGAACCACATTTCTTCATTTTACTGGAGGTACTGACGGACTTAAGCCTCGGCAAAAACACAAACACGGACGATATGCGTGAAAATGGAGATTTACTTGCAGACAGACAGGAGGATGGGGAGTATTATGTCTATCAGCTCTCTAATGCATTTCTTGATAACACATCCTTCCACCTTGACGAGTCTGTAAAACTTGAGTCCAAATTCCGTTACATTATCGACCGTGCATTGGCTGCCGCAGAAGTAATCGACAGTGTTCTTTCACCTGAAACGCTTTAAAATAAGCTTCTTCCATTGGAATCCATCGTTTCTCGAATACCGGAACCTGATCTGCGCCATTGCGCTGTTCAATTCTTCGAAGCTGCTCTTCTTGATCAATATCGATGAAAATCGTCAGATCCCACGACTGCACAAATTCCGGATGGCAGCTGTAAGCACCCTCTATAATTACTACAGGCGCAGGGAGTATCTCTATTTCTTTTGCGAAAGACATCTGATGGCAGTCAAAGCTCCGATAAGTGAACGCTTTGCCTGCCTTCAATGGCTTCAGCACCTCTTCCATAAACCGTTCCCGATCTACATTCCCTCCGGCTTGTGCAAGACGCTCTTTTGTCCTTTGCTCCGGTCTTAAGAAAAAATGATCCATATGAATCACGCTGCATTCCATAATAGAAGAAAGTTTTTCCGCAAAAGTTGTCTTACCTGCCGCACATCTTCCATCTATGGCAATCAGAAAAGGACTTCTATTTTGCATTTTCCGGCACCACCTTTTTATGTACGACAACCGCCATAATTGCAGGAATCAACACAAGTTGAAGAAGGATTCCCGGAATTGCATTCACAAGTGCTCCGGCAAGGAACATCTGCCATGTAAATCCATTTCCTCCAATGCCAAGAAGCAAGATTTCTACCATTCCCCAGACAACTCTTCCGCAGACCATAGCAAGAAGAAGCGCTTGATAAACAACCAGCGTGTTCTTTCTTTCTGCCCGTCCATATATCCCCCCTGCCACAACACCATAGACCGCAAGTTCAAAAGCCATGGCAATCGCCATTGGATACATCATCGGCATCCCGAATAAAAAAGATCGGAAAATCGGCAGAATAAATCCAATCGCCAAACCATACGGCGCTCCACAGATCATTCCGCATAAAAACACCGGAAAATGCATTGGGAGCAGCATATTCCCAATCTGTGGTACCTGTCCGGTGAAAAACGGCAGGATGATACCGATCGCCAAAAACATAGCTGATAATGTTAATTTCTTTGTGTGTGTATTCATGAAATAACTCCTTTTTAATATTTATTCTTTTGACACTTCTTCCTTTACTCTCGATAGTAAGCAGACCGTTTCCACATGCACCGTATTCGGGAATAAATCAACGCATGCTATCTTTTCCACTTTATATCCGTGCCCCTGAAGCATCTCCAGATCTCTTGCAAGACTGGTTGGTTTGCAGGCGATATAAACCATCCGGTTTACGCCAAAGTCAATGATCTTTCGAAGTGCTTTTGGGTTCACACCGTCTCTTGGAGGATCTAACATGATGAGATCCGGAACTTCTCCCAGCTCATCGATCACTTTCAACACATCCCCTGCCCAGAACTTACAGTTTTCAAGTCCGTTAAGCTGTGCATTTTCTCTGGCTGCTTCCACCGCTTCTTCTATAATCTCCACACCGACCACTTTCTTAGCTACCGGCGCAAGAATCTGGGCAATCGTTCCGGTTCCGCTGTACAGATCGAAGACAACTCTGTCTTTCGTATCCCCCATATATTCACGCGCCTTTTCATACAAGATTTCTGCTCCAAGGGAATTGGTCTGGAAGAAGGAAAACGGAGTAATCTTGAATTTTAAGCCAAGGAGTTCTTCATAGAAATATCCCTGTCCGTACAAAATCTCTGTGCCTTCATCCTTGACCACATCTGCAACACTGTTATTGGTTGTATGCAATATTCCGGCAATCTTTCCATCCAAAGAAAGACAGCACAGAGCCTTCACCCATTTTTCCAGATAATCATTCATTTCTTTCTCTGTGGCACAATCTCTGCCATCTGTTGTCACAAGATCAATCAGTATTTCTCCTGTCTTCACTGCTTTTCTCACAAGTAGATGGCGGAAATATCCGGTATGACGCATCCGATGATAATAGGGAAGCCCGCTTCTTCTGGAAGCTTCCAATGTACAGGTTAAAATCTTCCGGTAATCTTCATCCACAATCTGACAATGTTCTACATTTACAATGTCATGAAAACTCCCTCTCTTATGCATACCAAGCGCAAGAGGACCATCTTTGTATTCATCCCCGAAGGAAAATTCCATTTTATTTCGATAGGCAAATACCACTGGGCTCGGACACACACCTTCCCACACATAATCGCCTTCCACCGCCTCATCCATCATGGCTTTCACTTGCTGTTCTTTCAGACGGAGCTGTTCTTCGTAAGGAAGATTCTGGTATGTGCATCCACCACATTCTCCAAAATGCGGACAGGATGACGGAATTTCTGTCGGCGCTTTCTCAAGCACCTCAAGAATTCTTCCCTCTGCCTTTTCCTTGCGGATTTTATTTACAGAAAACCGAACTTTCTGTCCCACAAGTCCGTTTTTCACAACTACGATCTTATCTTCTTCTGTAAGCCGAATTTTTCCCTTATTAGGAAAATCCACCGACTCTATGACACCTTCATATACCTGTCCCTTTTTCATATGTTCTATAACCTTTCCTGTTTTTATTCTTTATACTTTGCGATCAAGATTGTTCCGGCGCGCTTCACCTGTATATGATCAATACTCTTTATATACTTGTTGAATTGTGAATATCCGTAATCATTAATCTTGAAATCTTTGAATTTCTCATATGCCCGGTTTCCCAGTGTACTAAGTTCTATACCTGAAGCACCGGAGGCTTTCACAATCTGAAGCAGATATTTATCCACATCTGCCTTCTGTCTTCGATCCTCACGAAGGGCAACCGCAACAAAATTTCCCTTCTTTACAAGTTCTATTTTTTCAAACTCTTCCAAAAATTTTGACAACATATTATATCCGTAACTTCGCACATCAAAATCCGGGTGAAGACTTACAAGACGGCTTCCCACTTCTCCAAGTCCGGTCGTTTTATTATTGTCTTGATTTTCAAGGATCATTTTAATAATATCCTCTTCAATCTTCTCTTTCTTAATAGAATCACCGGAGCCCTGTGCCGTACCGGGAGCCTGCTCATTTAAGAGGTTCTCCAGAATCGTAAATTTATCACATGCTTTTCGAAATGGTTCCGGCGTCTTATTCTCTCCCATTCCGATCACTATCTTACCGCTTTCTCTGAGTCTGCTTACAAGTCGGGTAAAATCACTGTCACTGGATACGATACAGAAGCCATCTACTTCTTGAGTATATAATATATCCATAGCGTCAATGATCATTGCCGAATCAGTTGCATTCTTCCCTTGTGTATAACTAAACTGCTGAATCGGTGTGATCGAATTCTTCAACAGTTCATCCTTCCAGCTGGAATGCTGGGTGCTGGTCCAATCTCCATAAATTCTCTTGTATGTGATATTTCCATATTTTGATAGTTCTGTTAATATCGGTTTTATATATTTTGCCGATACATTATCCGCATCAATCAATAACGCAAAACATTGTCCGTCCATTTTTCTCCTCTTTTCTGTCTTCTCACAGTGAACTAAGATGTTCTTACAAGACAAGAAAAAGCAGGTCGGAGACCTTCTGATTCCCATCGGCTTCGAACCTGCTTTTCATTCTTTTACATCTTGTGATTTGTCACTTATACCTGATCTTCGTCATTGAAGAAATCATCATCAAAATCGTCTTCGAAATCTTCTTCAAAATCTTCCAGATAGTCCGGTGTAAAGAAACAGTACACTGCATAAGCAATTGCTGCGATTGCTGCTACTGTACCAACGATAGCAAGCGCCCACAGAACAGTCTTACCGTGTTTATCCTCTTCTTTTTTATTCACAAGCTCATTTAATTTTGTTGCTGCAATGAAATCTTCTACTTTGCTCATGTTTTCACGTCCTTTCCCGCACTCTTTTACAAGTCGAATCATTTTATTTATTATAACACTATCGTTTTCGGATTACTACATTTTTCAGAGAAAATTATTTAGGGAAAATTATTATTTACTGAAAATTATATATTTCAGAAGTTATATTTTCACCAGCTTCGCAAATGCGGCAAACATTTTCTTTGTTCCTGCTGTGTCAAATGCTACAGTCACCTCATAATCTCTGCCGCCTTCTACGATCGCTGTCACTGTCCCTTCTCCGAATTTTATATGACGCACACGATCCCCTGTTCCGTAATCCAGCCCTTTACCGGAAGGTTTTCCGAAAGATCTTGCCGGTGCATGAGAATACGGTGCCGATCCTCCAAAAGGTTTTGCCTTAAATGCCTGCTTTGCCTGCATGTAAGCGCTCACTTTCACTTCCGGTTCTTCTTTCTCCTTTGTAAAAGCCGCCCCGGTTGATAACAGCTCCATTGGAATCTCTTTTAAAAACCGTGACATTTTATTATACTGCGTTTCTCCGCGAATCATACGTCTTCTTGCGCAGGTCAAGGTCAGTTCCTTCTCCGCTCGTGTAATTCCAACGTAGCAGAGCCTTCGCTCTTCTTCTACTTCCTCCGGATCATCTGACGTGATTGTCATATAGCTTGGAAATAGTCCATCTTCCATTCCTGCCAGATAAACATTGGGAAACTCAAGCCCTTTGGCACTATGTAAAGTCATAAGCACTACATAATCTGTATCTTCATCCAAACTGTCAATGTCTGCCACCAGCGCCACTTCTTCCAGAAATCCGCTCAAAGATGCGGGTTCGTTCCGGTCTTCACAATCCTCTTCGTAAGCAGCCACTTTACTGAGAAGCTCGTCGATATTTTCAATTCTTGTCTCGGCTTCTACCATATCCTCCGCCTGGAGGCTCTCAATATATCCGGTTTCTTCAATGATTTCTTTCAAAAGATCTGAGATGCTCATATCCTCCGCATCCGTTTTAAAGTGTTCGATCAGCGCCACAAAAGACTCCAATTTGGAAGCACCTCTTCCGATATTCGGAATCAGGTCCACCGCGCGAAGCGCATCATAAAAACCAATATTATACGCCGCTGCATAATCCTGCACACGGTTAATGCTTGTCAGACCAATTCCCCTCTTCGGCACATTGACAATACGTCGAACAGCCAGATCGTCCTTCCCATTATCTACGGTTTTCAGGTAAGCAAGCAGATCTTTAATTTCCCGTCTTGCATAGAAATTGATACCGCCAACAATCTTATACGGAATATTCGCGGTGACAAATTTTTCTTCAAACAAACGAGACTGTGCGTTTGTTCTGTAAAGAATTACGTTGTCATGATAACTATATTCTTTCTCTCTTACTCGCTTTCGAATGTCATCTACAATATATTCTGCCTCATCATATGCAGAATCAAACTGCCGGAACTGAATTTTTTCTCCCTCTCCGTTATCGGTCCACAACGTTTTATCTTTTCGCCCTGCATTATTTCTGATCACTGCATTGGCTGCATTCAAAATATTACTTGTGGATCGATAGTTTTGCTCCAGCTTGATCACCTTGGCATCTTCAAAATACTGCTCAAAATTAAGGATATTTTTTATATTGGCGCCCCGAAATTTGTAAATGGACTGATCATCATCACCGACTACGCAGAGATTCCGGTACTTCGATGCCAAAAGTCTTACCAATTCAAACTGCACTGTATTGGTATCCTGATACTCATCCACCATAATATAGCGAAAACGTTCCTGATAATATTCCAGCACATCCGCCTGCGTCTGGAACAATTGCACGGTCTTGATAAGAAGATCGTCAAAATCAAGTGCATTGTTCGCTTTTAACTGTTTCTCATATTCCTCATACACTTCTGCAATCTTGCGCTGGCTAAAATCCCCTCCGGCATTCAATCGGAATTCCTCCGGTGTCACCAGTTCATTTTTTGCATGAGATACTGCTGCCAGAAGTGCGCGCTCCTTATAGATCTTCGTGTCAATCTGAAGAAGCTTGCACACATCTTTCATTAATGTCTTCTGATCATCCGCATCATAAATCGTAAAGTTCGTATCATATCCAAGCAAAGAAATGTGTCTCCTTAAGATTCTTACACACATTGAATGGAACGTGCTCACCCAGATGCTCTCCGAGCCGAACCCCACCAGTCTGTCCACTCGCTCCCGCATCTCTCCTGCCGCCTTGTTCGTAAATGTAATTGCCAGAATATTCCACGGATTCACGCCCTTCTCTTCGATTAAATATGCGATTCTATGCGTCAGCACTCTTGTTTTCCCCGAGCCGGCTCCGGCAAGAATCAGAAGCGGTCCCTCTGTATAATATACTGCTTCCCTCTGTGGTTCATTTAATGTGTCGTAAATACTCAAGTCAACAATTCCTTTCTATCATTTATCTTCCATTCTTATTCTTCAATCATCATTTTAATGATCTCTTCATTCGTCTCTCTCATACCGTCTTTGCCAAGGCGTCCGATATTACCGATGGTCGCCTCTACACCCTTTGTCACAATTCCGTCACCGGCATAGAACTGCTGACCGTTGAGATACATATTGTATCCAAGAATACCTGCGTCTACGGAAGAAGCAATCTTTGCAGCGCAAGATGCTTTTGCCCCGTCACATACCATACCGGATACAATTGCCAAAGCGTTGACTACGGTATGGATCACTTCATCATAACCGCCTCCGCACAAATAAGCAATTCCTGCTCCTGCTGCCGCTCCGGCGCTTACAGCTCCGCAATACGCGGATAATCTTCCGATTCCTGTCTTCTGATGAATTGCCACCAGATTAGAAAGAGCCAACGCGCGGTATGTTTTTTCTTCACCGGAATTCAACTCTTTCGCATACTCAAGCACCGGAAGAGAACAGGTCATTCCCTGATTTCCGCTTCCTGCATTGATAATAACCGGAAGTTCACAGCCATTCATTCTTGCATCCGAGCCTGCTGCCGCTCTGGCTTTCGCTCTTGTTCTTACATCGTCTCCGTATGCTTTCAGCAATACCTGTCCGATATTCGCACCATAATCCCCGCGCATTCCTTCGTCTGCAATTGCAGTGTTATATTCAATCTGACGCCCGATCACTTCGCGGATATCTTCTATGTCTGCTGTGTTGATAAAATCCCAGATAGATTTCACATCCAAAAGGCTTCGATCCGTCAATCCCTCTTCATTTTCTCCTTCCACCGGAATCTCAAGAAGTTTCTCATGGTCTTTTTCAATCAAGACAATATTTGTGTGATAATTTGCAATACGGACTTTTGCATAAGAATCCCCTTTGCTCACAGTCACTATGATTTCAAATGTAATACCATTGTCCACATGCTCTACAGAAATCTCTGTTTTCTGAAGGAATGAAACCATCTCTTTGGTCTGTTCTTCCGTTACTTCCGCAATAACCTCCAGCTCTTTCTCCGGTTTTCCTGCAATGATACCTGCTGTGGCAGCTGCCGGAATTCCTTTCAAATGATTCGTATTCGGAACGATCACACTCTTTACATTTTTAATGATACTTCCACTGGCCTCGATCACAACCTTATCCGGAAGACATCCTAAGACTTCCCGCGCCTTTGCCGCCGCATAAGCAAGAGCGATCGGTTCCGTGCACCCCATTGCCGGTACCAGCTCCTCTTTTAAGATCTGGACATATGCCTGATATTTTTCATCTGTTTTATTCATTTTCATACCTCCTGTGTACCATATCCTTCGTACCTTTCATACCTTCCCGTATTATAACACGTATCCATAGATTACGCATAAAAATTTTCTCAAAATAATCAATTTCTGATTTCTCGATTTGTTTTGCCTGCAAAGATCAATCAAAATAAATCTTGCTATCTAGTTTTGAATACTATATAATGTTTGTATCGAGGTGATATTATGACAATTGACACAAAAGACATGCTGAACAGTATTTTATCCAGCATCTCACAAATCGACTACATCAAACCGGAAGAGATTCCAAATATAGATTTATATATGGATCAGGTAACCACTTTCATGGAGAAGAATTTAAGCTCCACCAAGCGCTATGAAGAGGATAAGATCCTTACAAAAACTATGATCAATAATTACGCAAAGAACAATCTTCTTCCGCCGCCTGTAAAGAAAAAATATTCCAAAGAGCACGTGCTCGTTATGATCTTTATCTATTATTTTAAAAATATTTTATCTATCAAAGATATTGAGACTTTGCTCGCACCCCTGACAGACAACTATTTTGATACCACAGGGAATTTAACTTTTACTGATATTTACAAAGATATCTGTGACCTGGAGAAATCAAGGATCACTGACCTTATGAAGGATGTGACAAAGAGTTATCAGTGTGCACTTGAGACCTTCGAAGACATGCCCGAAGAGGAGAGAGCAAAGCTTCAGACTTTTGCATTTCTGTGCAATTTAAGCTTTGATGTCTATGTAAAGAAACAAATCATAGAAAAATTGATCGACGGCCTTCCAAAGCCGGAATCTGACAAAAAGAAGAAGTAAAAACAGCCGGCTCATGACTATGAGATACAAATAATCCCCGGGGGTAATGTGATATTTCCCCCGGGGATTTCTTGTTGTTTATAATTTATTTACGGCCGCTGCCAGATATTCATTGCTCGCCTCATAGAAACGCTCTTCTTCTACCATTTCTGCAAGTGCCGGATCGATCGGCATTTTGCCAAGTACCGGGATTCTGAATTTCTCAGCGGTCTCATCTACATGGCTCTCACCAAATACTTTAATTTCTTTCCCGCAGTCCGGGCACTTCAGATAGCTGTAGTTTTCTACAATACCAAGCACCGGAATATCCATCTGTCTCGCCATATTGTAAGCCTTGCTTACGATCATCTGAACCAGATCCTGCGGAGATGTAACGATCACAACGCCGTCCACCGGAAGGGACTGAAAAACAGTAAGCGGTACGTCACCGGTTCCCGGCGGCATATCTACAAATAAATAATCCAGCTCTCCCCACATTACATCTGTCCAGAACTGTGTGACTACATTTGCAATAACCGGTCCTCTCCAGATGACCGGGTCAGATTCGTTTGGCAGCAACAAATTGACAGACATGATCTTTGTTCCGTCTTTTGCTTCCTGTGGAAAGATTCCGTTTTCATCGCCTACTGCCGCCTCGTGAACACCATACATCTTCGGAATGGATGGTCCGGTAATATCTGCGTCAAGAATACCTACGGAAAATCCCTGTTCCTTCATCATTCTTGCCAGAGATGCGGTAACCATAGATTTACCTACGCCGCCCTTTCCGCTGACAACTGCAATCACTTTATTCACATGAGAATGTGGATTTGCAGGTTTCTTAAAGTCCTGTGGTTTACTGCTGCAAGAATCCGCATGTGCACATCCGGCACAATCAGATGGCTTACAGTTCTTCTGCTCTTCTGCCATAATCAATTGTTCCTCTTTTCTTAATACTTACTCTTCTCTGATGCATCTGACTTTGTTTCATGCATCATATTGCGTTCTATTCAACGACTGCGATAAGCTCCACTTCACATTTTACATTCTTAGGAAGTGTTTTCACAGCGACACAGCTTCTTGCCGGTTTTGATGTGAAATATTTTGCATACACTTCATTGAATGCCGCAAAATCACCCATATCTGCAAGAAAACAGGTTGTCTTCAATACGTTGTCAAATGAAGTTCCTGCTGCTTCCAGAACTGCTGCCAGATTTTTGCATACCTGCTCGGTCTGCTCCTCGATAGTCTCAGCTTCTACTGCATCAACTGCCGGATTGATCGGAATCTGTCCTGCTGAATAGAAAATTCCATTGTGTACATATCCCTGTGAATATGGTCCTAATGCTTTTGGCGCTTTGTCTGTTGATACTGCTTTCATAATCTACCTCTCCTTTGTCATTTCTAATATTTTCTGTGCAATACACACATCAAAGAGTCCCATTCCTACCGATTTAAAATAGGTGGTCTCTCCGGTATCTGTAATTTCTTCGGGATCTTCTGCCAGATAATCACTCATCAAAACAGTCTGTTCCTTCTTAAGTCTTCCTTCTGCCAAAGGCTGGCTCAAATCTCCGCTCTCCTCACAGGCATACGGAAGTTCAATGTAAACCCGTTCCACAAGATCCCAAATCGCATCGGGAATTTCCCGCATATCCGGGGTATAAGAACCGATGGCAATGATACACTTCCCCCGAAGCAGTTCTCTGTCATTCGGAAGCACCGGCTCTTTAGACGGTGTTGTTGTACAGATAATCTCACTTGCTTCTACCAGTTCTTCTACCGTCTTACATTGTACTACTTTTACAGACGGATTATCAATAGCTTTTTCCAGTCTTATCAGATAATCCGTCAAATCACGGTCACTGTGGTTATATATATACACCGTATGTATCGGTCGTGCCGCACATGCGTACAGCGCCTGATAGAATCCCTGTACTCCGGCGCCGACAATTCCTACCGTATGACAGTCCTTCCTCGATAGATGACGGATTCCTACGCCGCCCACTGCTCCGGTACGCCACGCAGTTACTGCCTGCCCATCCATGACCGCCAATGGTTTCCCTGTTTGATAATCATTGAGATACATAATCCCGTCAATGGACGGAAGTCCCAGACTTGCATTGTCCGGGAAAATGCTTAAAATCTTCGTCCCGATCACTTCTTTTGTATAGCATGGCATATAAAGCATGGTCTTATTGTCCTGCTCTACACTTGGTCTTGGCGGCATGTAGAACTCGCCCTTCCCAAAGATCCGGTATGCCTCCTCAATCTGATCCATCATCTGCTGAAGATCCATCAGCTCTTCTATTTGCGTTCTGTCTAATATAATCATTTTCACACGCTCCTGCCGTTTGTGAATGCCACTTTAATGGTTTGCTATTTTATAAATCTCATACATATCCTGCATATCTAATCGCTTGAAACATCCAAGTTTTACTGTACCTTCCTTGGTTGCGCTTTCTGCCATTTTCTTAAGCACCTCATCCGGCTGTACACCAATGGAAAGTTCTCCGATACTCACCGGCATATCAAGCGCTCGGAAAAATTCTTCGGTCTTCTCGATAGCCGCTATTGCCGCCTCTTCTGCTTTGTCTAGTTCTATGTTCCAGACTTTCTTTCCGTAATTTGCAAATCTTTCGATATCTAACTGATACACATATCTCGCCCAGCTTCCCCACACCGCTGAAAGTGTTGCTCCGTGTGCCTCATCAAACATTCCGCCTATTTCATGCCCTAATTTGTGACAGGCAAAGTCCTTCGGTCTTCCAAGACCTGTCAGATTGTTGTGGGAGAGACTTCCGCACCACATAATCTCACTTAACGCATCATAATCCTTGGGCTGTTCCACCGCTTTTAATCCATTGCGGATCAATGTTCTCAACAAGCCTTCCGCAATCTCATCCGTCAATTCATTTCCATCTTCCGGTGTAAAATACCGTTCGATCGTATGCATGAAAATGTCTACGATTCCGCAAGTCAGCTGGTATTTCGGAAGTGTATACGTAAGTTCAGGATTCATAACTGCAAATCTCGGACGGACAAGATCTGTATTCACACCACCCTTTTTCCCTGTCTCTTCATTTGTCAATACTGCAGAATCACTCATCTCACTTCCCGCTGCCGCAATTGTAAGGACTGCTCCGACCGGAAGCACTTTCGTGATCGCTTCTTTTCCGCTCCAGAATTCCCGAAGATCAATTCCCTCATTTGCCGCACCGATAGCAATTGCTTTTGCAGTATCAATAGAGCTTCCTCCACCCACTGCAAGAATCAGGTCTGCTCCAAAAGAAATCGCTTTTTCCACACCTTCTCTTGCAAGAGACATCCGTGGGTTCGGCTTTACTCCTGCAAGTTCTGTATAAGCAATGCCTTCTTTTTGCAGCGACTTCTGCACGCTCTTAAGAAGCCCGCTTTTTATAATACTGCCTCCTCCGTACACAATCAATACTTTGGAAGCTCCCTGCTCTTTTGCAAGCCTTCCGGTTTCTTTTTCAACCTCTTTGCCAAAGACAATTCTGGTAGGGGTGTATAGTGTGAAATTCTTCATATCTTTTCTCCTCCTTCATTTATTTTGTATTTAAATAAAAAACTGCCAATTGTGTCCGGTCGCGCAGATTAAGTTTGTCCAGAATACTGCTTATATAGTTTCTGACAGTTCCTTCGCTTAGAAACAGCCGTTCCGCAATCTCTTTATTACTCAACCCTTCCGCCACAAGTGAAATGATCTGAAGTTCTTTTTCTCCAATCTCGCGGTCCAGCCAGTCAAATTGTTTCTTCTCCATCAAAAGCTCCGGAAGCTTCTCCATAATCTGTGTCCCGAATACGCTCTGTCCACAGCAGACTGCCCGAAGCGCCGGGAGAATGCTCTGATAATCTTGTTTTAGCAGATATCCTTTCACTCCGGCTTTCAATGCTTTGATAATATATTCATCATCAGAGAAGGTGGTAAGAAGAAGAATCTTCGCCTGAGGATCTTGTGCAAGAATCTTCTCTGCCGCCTCCAGCCCGCTCATCTCTTTCATACGAATATCCATAAGAAGTACATCCGGTTTGTATTCATGATATAATTCCAGTGCTTCTCTTCCGTCTGCCCCCACTCCCACAACTGTAATTTCTTCCGTGGTCTCCAAAATTGTCTTTAAAGCACCTGTTATAAATGTATCATCATCTACGATCACCACTCGCATCTAGCCTTCTCCCTTCTTCGGCACTGTAATATAGATACTGAACCCTTTTTCGCTGGCGATCTGAAAGGTTCCTCCCAGATTTTTTACCCGCTCTCTCATATTCTGTATCCCGATTCCTGCGCGCTCTTTCATCTCGGAATCTGTCATCTTTTCTTTGAGCCTTCCACGGCTTCCATTATCCTTAATGACCAGCTGGTACAGCCCCGGGTGTTCCCGGACCGTAATCTCCGCCTTCTCTGCACCACTGTGCTTCGCAATATTGTTAAGTCCCTCTTTGACAATGGCAATAAAACTGTATTTCACTTCGCGCGGCACAAAATTTTCCACATCGTAAGTAAATTGTACCGGACAGAACTGATATCCTTCGATCAATCCCCGGATTGCTTCCTCCATATTGACAGAAGCATCGTGCAGGTCGTGGACGCTTTCTCTTACATTTGTCATCGCTGTATTTAAAGTTTCTTCAAGCTGCTTAAGAGGCTCTGATAGCGCTTCCTGATGATTCACTACTTTCATGGCTCCTACCATCAAAATTGCCCGGGACAGCATATGTCCGACATGATCATGGATCTCTCTTGCGATTCGGTTTCTTTCCTTTAAAGTCGCCGTATAGATCTCATAATCCTGATTTTCCAGCAAATTCTTATTTTTCTCTTTCAGAACGATGTTCCATTCGGTACTGTCATCTCTTGTTTTCCGGTACTTCTTCAACAGACTTTCATAAGCTCGAAACTGTCTGGACAGCACACAGGCAAATGCACATCCTGCCAGCTGAAGAATAACGCCCTCCGGCTCTTTCTCCATCCACATCAAAAAGCTGAGTGAAGCAAGAATGATTGCCGGTATATATCGCTCTTCGTTAAGCATACTGTAACATGCCGCAGCAGCAAAGATGGATAACTCCGGCACCCCAAGACAGAGGAGAAGCCATACCCATGGCAGTATTTGCCGAATCCGATAGGGAATCTTCAAATTCCACAGACCAATATAAATTGCCGTCATAAGAAATGCCGACACAAACACAGCATCTGCCGGTACAAGTAACAGAAATACCATGCCATACAACATCAAAATGATCTGTCCGGTCATCCGCAGCCTCTTTCCTTTCTTTCCAAACAAAGAAAATGACAATTGTCATTTTCACTTTATGACTTGTGACACTATCATTATAAACAGAAGTTTTTTATACTACAAGTAACAAACGTCATAATTATATTTTAAAAGAAAGGAATTTCTGCAATGATACATATTGAAAATCTAGTCAAGCGCTATGGCTCTGTACTGGCTCTTGACCATCTCAGTTTAGATATCCAAAAAGGTGAAATCTTCGGTCTTCTCGGTCCCAACGGTTCCGGCAAAACAACCGCCATCGGCTGCATTCTCTCCCTTCTTAAATATGACAAGGGCACCGTCACTGTCTTCGGAGAAGAAATGCGTCCGGACAGTTATGAACTAAAGAAAGAAATCGGTGTTGTCATGCAGAACGTCGCTGTCTTTGAACAAATGTCCGTCTGGGAAAATATCGATTATTTCTGTGGTCTGTATATCAAAGAAAAAAATCGCCGTCATAAGTTCGTGGAAGAAGCAATTGCATTTACCGGGCTTGAGGACTACCGCAAGGTACGCCCCGGAAAACTATCCGGCGGACTTCTTCGAAGACTGAATATTGCCTGCGGTATCGTACACAAGCCAAAACTCATTATTCTGGATGAGCCGACAGTTGCTGTTGATCCACAGAGCCGAAACCGCATACTGGAAGGAATCTTAGAATTGAACCGACAGGGCTCTACTATCGTCTATACTTCCCACTATATGGAGGAAGTAGAACAGATCTGTTCCAAAATCGCAATCATTGACCACGGTCGTGTGCTTGCTTGCGGAACGAAGGATGAACTGAAAAAACTGCTCAAAACAGGAGAAACGATCACGATTGAAGCAATTGCCCTTGATGATAGTATCCTCAGGGAATTACAGTCACTTCCCCATATTCTGGACATTACATACGAAGAACAGCGTCTGATCATTCGCTTAAGCAGTGCAAAGCATAATCTGGTGCGGATCCTGAATTATCTTACAGAGCGCGAAATCTCATTTGGGCGTGTATTTTCCGAGCTTCCCACGCTCAATGATGTATTCCTCGAAATCACCGGAAAAGAACTGCGGGATTAGGAGGTTCCTATTATGTTATTTTTACTGAAATATCGCTTTTTACAAATTGTTCGGGAATTCTCTGTCATGTTTTGGGCACTTGCATTCCCACTCATACTTGCCACACTTTTTTATTTCAGCTTTGGCAGTGCGGGACTTTCTTCTACCGGGGAGTCTGAGTGGGATAAAATAAAGGTATGTGTTGTCACCAGCCAGCAGGAAACGGCCGATTCTGCCGCATTTCTTAACTTTTTAGATGCAATGGAACAGCAAACATTAGAGATTCTCCCGTGCGATTCAGAAAAAGATGCTCTTGAAGCATTAAATCAGGGGACGATCAGCGGCATCTACTATGCCTCTGAATCGCCGTCTTTAAGCGTAGGAAAAAATGGATTACAGGAGAGTATCCTGACTTCGCTCCTTACGTCTTACACGCAGAATGCTGCCATGCTCAAAGAGATTGCCGCCTCACATCCTGAACATTTAGACGCAGCAATCCATGAAATCAGCAATTACCGGCAAATGGTGCAGGAAACATCCTTAGGCGGAGAAACTCTCGATCCAAACGTTCAATATTTTTTCGCCCTCATTGCTTACGCCTGTCTATCGGGAACCTTTCTCGGTGTCCGCGCAAGCTTTGACAGTCAGGCAAATTTGACGCCTCTGGGGGCAAGGCGCAGCATTACTCCGACACACCGTCTGACACTGATCCTCGTAGATATGCTCGTCCTTACTGCCATTCACTTTATCAATATTATGATACTTACTGTTTATATCGGGAAAATCCTCGGCATCGGACTCGGCCATAACCTTCCCGCTCTGCTGCTTATCAACCTGATGGGAAGTATCATCGGCATAACACTGGGGCTTGCTTTTGGTTCTCTGACAAAGTTGTCTCTTAATATAAAATTAGGGCTTTCTGTTTTATTAACGCTGTTCCCGTCTTTTCTTGCCGGTCTTATGTTTGGCAATATGAAAAATATAATTGAACAGCATTTTCCTGTTCTGAACCGGATCAATCCTGCGGCTGTATTAAGTGATGCTTATTATTGTATGGGAGTGTACAACGACATGGAACGGTTCACAAAATGTATACTCATTTTAGCTTTTATGAGTATCATCCTTTTATTTGCAGCATTTTTAGGAATCAGGAGGGAACGTTATGACAGTATTTAAAGGATTTTTGACAATCGCAAAGAGAAATCTCGGAATGATGTTTCTTTATATTCTGATTTTTCTCACTATCAGTCTGTTCATTCAAAATGCACTCAGCGATTCCACAACCTCCGGTTTTCAGGCTGAATCTCTGCCTATTGCAGTCCTTGATCTGGACGGCGGAGAACTGGCAGAAGGAATGAAAGATTATCTTGCTTCCATCCACCATGTCAAAGAGCTTCCCAATGACCAGAGTTTCCTTCAGGAACGACTCTTCTATCGGGATATTTATTACGTCGTTACAATTCCTGAGAACTTCGAACAATTTTGCCTGTCCGGCAATGGGAAGCTTGCTGTGACTAAAATTCCTGACAGTACCACCGGGTACTATGTAGATCAACAGATCAATGACTTTTTAAATCATATGCGGACATTAACAGCCGGAGGTTATTCTATATCTGAAGCGCTTCGTATAATCCGACAATCTGTCACCGCAGCGCCTGAGATCACTTTAATCGACAAGACAGGACATGACGGAAATGTACCGGCTCATGCATTTATGTTCCAATATATGCCTTATATCATTCTTTCCATCTTGTGCTACATATTGAGTTATATTATGATTTCATTTGGCAACCCGAATGTAAAGAATCGAATGCTTTGTTCCTGCATCTCTGCCCGAAGCATTAGCTGTCAGCTGATTCTCGGTCACATTGTCATCGGACTTGGCATCTGGATCATCTGCCTTTTAATGCCGATTGCTTTGTACGGGAAAGAATGTCTGAATGATCCGCATCTTCCGTACTACCTGCTAAACACGTTCCTTATGACGCTGGTATCACTGTCCATTGCCTTTCTCATCAGTTCTTTCCCAATAAAGGAAGAGATCATTAATGGAATCGTCAACGTCATTTCTCTTGGAATGTCATTTACCTGCGGAGTATTTGTCTCTATGGATATTCTTGGAGCAGGCGTTAAGAAAATTGCACACTTTCTTCCTGTATACTGGTATGAGCTTGCTAACAACACCCTTTCTTCTACTGCTTCTCTGACAGACTCACAGCTCCAGTCTCTCCGGCAGGCATATAGTATACAATTTCTCTTCGCAGTAACATTCGTGATTGCCGCAATGGTAATTCGAAAAAAGCGATCGACCGTGTAACAATACAAGAGTGTAAAATAAAAGAAGCTTCTGATGATTAATCATCAAAAGCTTCTTTCATTTTATCCATAAATCCTTTTTTCTTCTTGCCGTTCTTACCGGATGTTTCATTTTTTTCATCTGCCACATGCAGTGTATTTCCGGTCAGCTCATCAAACTTGCGAAGCGCTTCTTTCGCTTCATGACTTAGTTTCTCCGGTGTCTGGATCACCAGTGTCACATAATGGTCGCCTCGAATCTGTGAATTACGCACTGATGGTACTCCTTTTCCTTTCAGACGTACCTTCGTATCTGTCTTCGTTCCCGGTTTAACATTATAAATGACTTCGCCGTCCACTGTCTTAATCTTAATATCGGCTCCCAGCGCTGCCTGTGCAAAAGAAATCGGAACGGTAGAGAAAATATGCATATCCTGACGCTGGAAGATCGGATGTCTGGATACCATCACCTCAACAAGAAGATCTCCTCTTGGTCCTCCGTTTACGCCCGGTTCTCCTTTTTCGCGGATACGTACGCTTTGACCATTATCAATACCGGCCGGAATGGATACAGATATTTTCTTACGGTTGGAAACATAACCTGTACCTCCGCAATCTGAACATTTCTCACGGACAATCTTACCACTTCCGTGACAGTCCGGACAGGTCTGTACATTTTGAACAGTTCCAAAGAAAGACTGTTGTGTATACACCACTTGACCTTTTCCGCCGCATTTCGGACAGGTCTCCGGTGAAGTTCCGGGCTTTGCTCCTGTTCCGTTACAAGTCGGACACGGATCTTTTAAGACGACATCCAGCTCTTTCTCACAGCCAAACACAGCCTCTTCAAAAGTAATCCTTACACTCTTGCGGATATTCATTCCCTGCATAGGACCCTGGCTTGCACGTCCGCCTCTTCTGCCTCCGCCGAAAAGATCGCCGAAGATATCACCAAAGATATCACTGAAATCTGCGCCGCTGAAATCGAACCCTCCAAAACCGCCGGCTCCTCCGGCTCCGCCTTCAAATGCAGCATGACCAAACTGGTCGTACTGACGGCGTTTATCCGGATCACTTAAAATCGCATAAGCTTCGGAAGCTTCTTTGAACTTCTTTTCAGCCTCTGCATCACCCGGATTTACATCAGGATGATACTTCTTAGCAACCTTTCTATATGCTTTTTTTAATGTGGCATCATCCGCATCTTTGCTGACACCAAGCACCTCATAATAGTCTCTTTTAGTCTCTGCCATAAAACCTTCTCCTTACATAAGGAAGTTCTGTCTAAACGTAGGAAATCTGCGGAACCAGACTTATGAAACATTTCGCCAGGTTCCGCAGAACAACCTTTGTACCGGCAAAGGGACACCTTACGTTATCCCTTTGCTAAGTGTTCTGGGTTTAGACTTCCTTATAATCTCCATCTACAACATCATCACCCTGGAATCCTTCCGGTGCCGGACCTGCGCCTGCACCCATATCCGGGCCTGCACCCTGAGCTCCGGCTCCCGCTGCTGCGCCAGCCTGCTCATACATCTTTGTGAATAATTTCTGAGCGCTCTCTGTAAGTTTCTCTTTTCCTGCCTTGATCTCTGCGATCTGCGCATCAGACATATCTTCCATATTTACTTTCTCAAGTAATTCTTTTAATGCTTTGCAATCTGCCTCTACTGCTGCCTTATCTGCTCCGTCAAGCTTATCGCCAACTTCTCCGAGTGCTTTCTCTGTCTGGAAAACCATAGCATCTGCTTCGTTCTTAGCGTCAATGCCTTCTTTACGTTTCTTATCCTGAGCTTCGAAAGCTGCTGCCTCTTTTACAGCTTTATCGATATCTTCGTCAGACATGTTAGAACCTGCTGTAATTGTAATATGCTGCTCTTTTCCTGTTCCAAGGTCTTTTGCAGATACATTTACGATACCATTTGCATCAATATCGAAAGTAACTTCGATCTGTGGGATTCCACGTGGAGCTGGTGCGATTCCATCCAGTCGGAACTGTCCCAGAGATTTGTTATCTCTTGCGAACTGTCTCTCACCCTGTACAACGTTGATGTCTACTGCTGTCTGATTATCTGCTGCTGTAGAGAAGATCTGGCTCTTCTTTGTAGGGATTGTTGTATTTCTTTCAATTAATCTTGTAGCAACGCCACCCATTGTCTCAATAGAAAGAGAAAGAGGTGTTACATCAAGAAGAAGGATATCGCCTGCGCCTGCATCTCCTGCAAGTTTACCACCCTGTACGGAAGCACCGAGTGCTACACATTCATCTGGGTTCAGAGATTTGCTTGGCTCTTTACCTGTCAGTCGTTTTACTTCTTCCTGTACTGCCGGAATACGTGTAGAACCACCTACGAGAAGTACCTGACCGAGTTCAGAAGCAGAGATTCCTGCATCAGAGAGTGCTCTCTGTACCGGCTCAGATGTCTTCATTACAAGATCATGTGTTAATTCATCGAATTTTGCTCTTGTAAGGTTCATATCAAAATGTTTTGGTCCTTCAGCAGTTGCTGTGATGAATGGAAGGTTGATGTTAGATGTTGTTGCGGAAGAAAGTTCTTTTTTCGCTTTCTCAGCAGCTTCTTTTAATCTCTGAAGCGCCATCTTATCTGTAGATAAGTCTACACCTTCCTGTTTCTTGAATTCAGCGATCATGTAATCTGTGATCTTCTGGTCAAAGTCATCTCCGCCGAGTCTGTTGTTACCTGCTGTAGATAATACTTCGATAACACCGTCACCGATTTCAATAATGGATACATCAAATGTGCCGCCGCCTAAGTCATATACCATGATTTTCTGTTCTTTCTCGTTGTCAAGACCATATGCTAATGCTGCCGCTGTAGGCTCGTTGATGATACGTTTTACATCAAGACCTGCAATTTTACCGGCATCTTTTGTTGCCTGACGCTGAGCATCATTAAAGTAAGCAGGTACTGTAATAACAGCTTCTGTTACTTTTTCTCCCAAATATCCTTCTGCGTCTGCTTTTAATTTCTGAAGTGTCATTGCAGAAATTTCCTGTGGAGAATATTTTTTGTCATCAATTGTTACTCTGAAATCAGAACCCATTTCTCTTTTAATAGAAGAGATTGTTCTCTCAGCATTTGTAACTGCCTGACGTTTTGCAGGTTCACCTACAAGACGCTCTCCAGTTTTTGTAAATGCAACAACAGATGGGGTTGTTCTTGCTCCTTCTGTATTTGTGATAACGGTTGGCTGTCCACCTTCCATAACTGCTACACAGCTGTTTGTTGTTCCTAAGTCGATACCAATAATTTTACCCATGATAAATTCCTCCTAAATTTTTTGCTGAATATTATATGAAGTTCTGTTCGCTAAGCTCGAAATTACCTCGCTAATCTCACAGAACGACCTCGCACTACGTGCTTTCGGTCAGTTAGCTACTTTTACCATACTGTGTCTCACAATGGAATCACGGTATGTATACCCTTTCTGAAATTCTTCGGCTACAATATTTTCACCGAAATTCTCATCCTCCACATGCATCACCGCATTGTGTAAATTCGGGTCAAATTCCTTTCCTACCGCTTCGATAGGTTTCACCTCGATTTCTTCCAGTGTTGTCATCAAGTGCTTATACACTTTCTCCATTCCCTGGACAAATGGATCGTCTTTCTCTTCTTCCTTCACTGCATCCAATCCTCTTTCGAAATTGTCTACAACCGGAAGAATCTTTTCTATGATATCTTTCGCTCCAACTTCGTACATCTGAGATTTCTCTTTGTCTGTACGCTTGCGGAAGTTATCAAACTCTGCCATTTGACGAGTGAGTCTGTCAGTCAGTTCCTCAATCTTCTCATCTTTTTTATCTTTTTTATTTTTCTTGCCAAATAATTTCTTCTCTGACTTCTTATCTTCTTCGCTTTCTTCTGTCTTGGCTTCGGTTTCTTCTGCTTCTTTTTCTTCTATCTCTTCCTCTGCCATCTCTTCTGTTCCGGCTTCAGTCTCTTCTGCTTCCTGCGCGTTTTTCTTCGCTTCCTCCACCGCTTCTTTTACCATTTCTTCCTGACTTTTATCCTGTTTATTTTCCAACGGTTCTCCCACCTTTCTTATTTTTTCTGATGAAACATCTGATCCAGTTCATTTTGAAGACGCTTCATTGATTTCAGCACATGTTCGTAATCCATGCGCTTCGGACCGATAATTCCTATGGTTCCCTTCATTCCGTCTCCCAATTCATACGTCGCAGTCACTACACTGCAGTCTTTCATCGTCTGAACCGGCGTCTCATCTCCGATATATACTTGAATTCCTGTATTTTCTTCTTGTGCAAGTGTCTGTGTCACAAGCTCTGTAAGCTGCTGTTTCTCTTCAAATGCACTGATAATATCCTGCGCACTCTCCTTATCCGAGAGTTCCGGGTATTTGAAAATGTTCGTTGCGCCACTTGTATAGATCTGCATATCTTCGTCAATCTGTATCGCATCCGCAACTGCATCCAATACATTTCCGACAACCATACTGTGGATGCCTGCCTGCTCTTTTAACCGGGCGATCAATCCGAGATTAATCTCTTCGATCGACATTCCGTTGAGCGTTGTGTTAAGCAGCATATTCAGCTTTAACAAATTCTCATTGCTGAGAGGTTCTTCTAAATTAATGATCTTATTCTTGATCACATTTCCACTGAGAACGATCACTGCAATGATCTGCTCTTCATCCACCATGGACAACTGAATAAACTTGATCTTGTTGACATTGTTCATAGGAGTGGAGACCATCGTCGCATAGTTCGTACTGCTCGCCAGCACTTTCGCTGCCTGCTTTAGAAGCTGTTCCATTTTATCAGCCTTCTCCAGCATCTGCTCCTGCTTATCGTTTAACTCCTGCTCCTTTTCTTCCATTAGGATATCTACATAAAGGCGATAACCCTTATCCGAAGGAATTCGTCCTGCTGATGTATGAGGCTGCATAATGTAGCCAAGCTCTTCCAGATCTGCCATCTCGTTTCGAATCGTCGCAGAACTCAGATTCAAGTCCGTATACTTCGAAATTGTCCGAGAACCAACCGGCTCGCCAGTTTCCAGATATGTCCGAATGATCGCGTATAGGATTTTCAGTTTTCTATCACTCAATCCATGCTCTGTCACTATCTGCATTCCTCCCTTCGATTTCTTTATTAGCACTCTTTAAATTCGAGTGCTAACATCTTTCGAATATAATTTATCACTCCGATTTTCGTTTGTCAACAGGGTTTATATAAATTTTATCATTTGGGACGTAGCATTTTGCAAAAATGCTACGTCCCAAATGATATTCCCCCCTGTTCCAAAATGAAAAATGGGGTGTCCTTTTTGATTTTCCTTCTATATATATTATATATTTATAACTTTCTCCTGTACTTTCGTACACAATTCTTTTGCTTTTTTTAGTGATATTTGCATTTCGTCTTTTATTTTGTAAATATAAGCCAGCCTTATATCTTTTTCTTCAAATACTTGTGATAACACTGGCAAGTTATGCTTTGTTTGCAGACTTTCAGCATAATCAATCGCAAGTTCAACTCGCTGCGTCAGCATTTCTTCAGATATATCTAAAAAGACTTTTGTTTCTCTTTCTTTATGAAATTCTTCGAAACTTTTAGCATCAGGAAATGTCTTTTTATACATAAGCAACGCTTTTTCATGAATAACAATTGCCGTATTCGACCTATATTCATTGACACTGCTATATTTATATTTGGACAAATTGTTGACCATACCCGCTTTCACAGGATTTAAGTGAATATATCTTAAACACATCCAGAAATATTTTTCATTTTCAATACATTCGCTGGCGAATCGATTTTGAAACACATGACCATTTCGCTGATGTTTAAAATTATAATATAACGCATATTCTGATAAAACAGCTGCCATAAATCTTGATAAAATCTGAATTTCTGATCGGATAATAAAATGAGCATGATTAGACATAATACTATAACTATAGATTTCCACCTTGAAGAGCTCAAGGTGTTTTAGAATAATTTTAATTAAATAGCTTTTTTCACGCTGTTGGTTAAAAATCCTTTCCTTATTAATACCTTTAACCATAACGTGATACATTCCTGTACTGCTTTCCTGCCGTCTTTTCATCGATAACTATGTCCCCTTCCTAATTAAGTACAGGTCGAAAATCAATTTAGGACACCCCATTTTTCATCTTGGAACATAGCAATTGTTAATTTGGGACGTAGCATTTTGCAAAAATGCTACGTCCCAAATTATTATTTCATTTCTTCTCTTACTTCTTTGAAGCATTTAACGATGAAATCAATATCTTCTTTTGTATGGCTTGCGCACACTTGTGTACGAATTCTTGCTTTTCCCTTTGGAACTACCGGGTAAGAGAATGCTACCACATATACTCCTTTTTCCATCATGCGTTTTGCAAATTCTGCTGCTGTTTTCTCATCATAAAGCATAACAGGTACGCATGGATGTGTTCCCGGAATGATATCAAAGCCATTATCTGCCAGTTCTTTACGGTAGTATGCTGTCACTTCTTCCAGATGGTCACGAAGTTCTGTGCTTTCATCCAGCATATCAAATAATTCGATACTTGCTCCTGCGATTGCCGGTGCCAAAGAGTTAGAGAACAGATACGGGCGGCTTCTCTGACGGAGAAGATCGATAATTTCTTTGCGTCCGGAAGTATATCCGCCGGATGCTCCGCCAAGTGCTTTTCCAAGTGTTCCGGTAATAATATCCACACGTCCCTGCACTCCACAGTATTCCGGTGTTCCACGTCCGGTCTTTCCTACGAATCCGACTGCATGGCTGTCGTCCACCATAACGAGCGCATTGTATTTATCAGCCAGATCACATACACCCTGAAGGTTACAGATAATTCCATCCATGGAAAATACACCATCTGTTGCGATCAATTTGATTCTCGCTCCGGCTTCATCAGCTTCTTTTAATTTTGCTTCCAGATCTTCCATGTCGTTGTTTTTATAACGGAAACGTTTTGCTTTACAGAGACGCACACCATCAATAATAGAAGCATGGTTCAATTCATCACTGATTACAGCGTCTTCTGCTGTAAGTATTGTCTCAAACAATCCTCCATTTGCATCGAAGCAGGAAGAGTAAAGAATTGTGTCATCCGTTCCAAGAAAATCTGAAATCTTCTTCTCTAATTTTTTGTGAATGTCCTGTGTTCCGCAAATGAAACGAACAGATGCAACACCATATCCCTTTTCATCATAAGTTCTTTTTGCAGCTTCGATCAAACGCGGATTATCCCCAAGTCCGAGATAGTTGTTTGCACACATACACAGAAGTTCTCTTCCGTCTTCCATTTTCACACGCGCTCCCTGCGGTGATACAAATGGTGCTTCTCCCTTAAACAGTCCGGCCTCTTTAATGCCTTCTACTTCTTTTGTGTAAATGTCCAAAATATCATTTTTACGTGCCATTGTTTTAATTCTTCCTTTCCATATTAAATATGATACTTAACAATCTTCCTGACTGCCTCTGTCTTTGACATCCTTTTACTCTTTAGTCATTCACATGTGCCCAGTCAAGAATTACTTTTCCAGATTCTCCGGAAATCATTGCTTCAAATCCCTTTTCGTAATCCTTAATGTCAAAATGATGAGTGATAATCGGAGAAATATCCAGTCCTGCCTGAAGCATTGTAGACATCTTATACCATGTATCCCACACCTTTCTTCCATAAATGCCGCGGAGATTTAATCCATTAAAGATCACTGTTTCAAGATCTACTTTTGCATCTGTTCTCTGAAGTCCAAGAAGTGCAATATTTCCACCATGCTTCATGTTATGGATCATATCATGAAGACCTGCCTGTGAACCTGACATTTCAAGACCTACATCAAAGCCTTCTGTCATTCCGATTTCTTTCATTACGTCCTTCAGATTCTCTTTTCCCAGATTTACCGCTCTCGTTGCACCAAGTTTCATAGCAAGATCCAGACGATACTGGTTAAAATCTGTAATTACAACATGTCTTGCTCCTGAGAATTTCGCAATTGCTGCCGCCATGATTCCAATCGGTCCTGCACCGGCTACCAGCACATCCTCACCAAGCATATCGTAAGAAAGCGCTGTATGTGTAGCATTTCCAAATGGATCAAAAATCGCATACATCTCTTCCGGAATGTTCGGATTACATGGCCATACGTTTGAAGATGGGATTACAAGATACTCTGCAAACGCACCATTTCTATTAACACCAACACCTTTCGCATCTTTACAATTTTCCTTGTGTCCTTCCAGACAGTTTCTACATTTTCCACAAGTAATATGACCTTCACCAGATACAAGATCGCCAATCTTAAAGCCTTTTACACCGGGTCCAACCTCTACAATTTCACCAACATACTCATGTCCTGCCGTAAGTCCGATCGGGATTGTGTGCTGCGCCCAATCATTCCACTGGTAAATGTGTACATCTGTTCCGCAGATGGCTGTCTTGTGAATCTTGATCTTGACATCATTCGACCCCACTTCTGGAATCGGAATCCTCTTCATCCACAAACCTTCCTCAGGTTTTTCTTTTACAAGTGCCCACATCAATCCATCGTTTCTTTCACTCACTTTATTAGACCTCCCGTTTCTATCGTCTCCCCAGACGATTTATTTTATCAATATAATTATAACACTCATTTATAGCATGTACAACTTTTTTTTATTATGTTTTTGTCAGTTTTGACATTTTTTTCACATTCCAAAATCATTTTTATAGCACTTTTTACATATTTTTATAGACAAATTTATCATTTTTATTTATAATTAGGTTGTTACTTGTTGATACGTTTGTGCGGAAAGTGTTCGGATAGTTCCTCTTCCGGCTCTTAAACGTATCATCTGCATTATCACAATCGGGGGACAAATCTATAGAGAAAGAGAGGTAGTGGATATATTTCGACAATATATCTGCAAAATCAACATGAAAAAAGTTTTTGAAAAATGGAACAGTATCAGTCTGGTTCTTAGAATTTTATGCGGACTGATCATTGGTATCATCCTGGGACTTGCCATTCCTAAGGCAACTGTGATCATCATTTTTGGTGATTTGTTTGTTGGCGCCTTAAAGGCAATTGCCCCACTTCTGGTATTCTTCCTTGTTATGAGCGCACTTGCTCACATGGGCGAAGGTCAGAAGACAAACATGGGCTTCATTGTTATGCTGTATATGCTTGGCAATCTGTTCTCAGCACTCGTATCCGTTGTCGCATGTAAACTGTTCCCAGTCACCCTTACACTCGCAGAAGCAGCCGGAGGCGATATGGCTCCTCCTAGCGGTGTCGGTGAGGTCTTAAAGAATCTGCTCTTAAATGTTGTATCCAATCCAGTAGGTTCTATCGTAAACGCTAACTATATCGGTATTCTTGCATGGGCTTGTATTTTCGGTATCGCATTAAAAGGCGCTTCCGCATCAACAAAGAAAATGCTGGATGATTTCTCTGACGCAATCTCTACCGGAGTTAAATGGGTCATCAGTTTTGCTCCATTTGGTATCATGGGTCTGATCTTCAATGTTATTTCCACCTCCGGATTAGAGGCATTGTTATCCTATGGAAGACTGATTCTTGTATTAGTAGGAAGTATGGCATTTGTAGCATTGATCATGAACCCGATTATTGTGTTCCTCTGCATCAGAAAAAACCCATACCCGCTCGTATTCAAATGTCTGGCAAAGAGTTTCATCACTGCATTCTTTACACGTAGTTCCGCTGCTAACATCCCTGTTAATATGGAACTTTGTGAAGAACTCGGTTTAGACGAAGAACAGTATTCTATCTCCATTCCACTCGGTGCAACGATCAACATGGCCGGAGCTGCCATTACAATCTCTGTTATGGCATTATCCGCAGCTTATACTGTTGGAATCGATGTAGACTTTGGAACAGCGCTTGTACTTTGTGTACTTGCAGCACTCAGTGCAGCCGGTGCTTCCGGTGTTGCCGGTGGTTCACTCCTTCTCATTCCAATGGCTTGTGGATTATTCGGAATTCCATCTGAAATTGCAATGCAGGTTGTAGGTGTAGGTTTCATTATCGGCGTAATTCAGGATTCCTGCGAAACAGGTCTCAATTCTTCTACAGACGTTCTCTTTACAGCAGCTGCTGAATTAAGAGACAGAAGATTACACCCGGAATATTACACAAATAAAAAAGAAGCTAAAGCTGAATAAACTGAATATCAATATACATAAAACAGGCATCCGATTCATATCAGATGCCTGTTTTTTTCAATTTGGGACACCCCTCTTTTCAATTTAGGACAGGGGGAAATGCAATTTGGGACGTAGCCTTTTGCAAAAAGGCTACGTCCCAAATTAACGTCCCAGATTAATTACCACTCAAACTTTTTAGCAAAGTAAGTATCAAGTTCATCAATTTTAACTCTTTCTTGTTCCATTGTATCACGGTCACGGATTGTTACTGCCTGGTCTTCTTCTGATTCGAAGTCGTATGTCACACAGAATGGTGTTCCGATCTCATCCTGACGGCGGTAACGTTTACCGATGTTTCCTCTCTCGTCGAATTCACAATTGTATTTCTTGCTTAATTGTGCATATACTTTTTCTGCACCTTCACTCAGTTTTTTGGAGAGTGGAAGAATACCGATCTTAATCGGTGCAAGTGCAGGATGGAAACGAAGTACTGTTCTTACATCTCCGCCTTCCAGTTCTTCTTCATCATAAGCACTGCAAAGGAATGCGAGCACCATACGGTCTGCGCCAAGTGATGGCTCAATAACGTAAGGGATATATTTAATCTTCTTCTCATCATCAAAATAAGTCATATCCTGCTTAGATACGTTCTGATGCTGCGTCAGGTCAAAGTCTGTTCTGTCTGCAATTCCCCACAGTTCTCCCCAACCAAACGGGAATAAGAATTCGATATCTGTTGTCGCCTTACTGTAGTGGCTTAATTCTTCCGGTGAGTGATCGCGGTAACGCATCTCTTCCTCTTTAATTCCAAGAGTCTCTAACCAGCCAAGGCAGAACTTCTTCCAATATGCATGCCATTCAAGATCTGTATCCGGCTCACAGAAGAATTCCATTTCCATCTGTTCAAATTCTCTTGTACGGAACGTAAAGTTACCCGGCGTGATCTCATTTCTGAAAGATTTACCGATCTGGCAAATACCAAACGGAAGTTTCTTTCTTGATGTACGCTGTACATTTTTGAAGTTTACGAAAATTCCCTGTGCTGTTTCAGGACGAAGGTATACAACATTTTTAGCATCTTCTGTAACACCCTGAAATGTTTTAAACATTAAGTTAAATTCACGAATCTCTGTGAAATTATGCTTTCCACATGTCGGACATGGAATGTTATGCTCTGCGATATATGCTTCCATCTGTTCGTGACTCCACCCATCAATGCTGTCACCGATATCCAGACCATTTTCATGAGCAAAGTCTTCAATCATCTTATCTGCGCGAAAACGTTCGTGACACTCTTTACAGTCCATCAACGGATCACTGAATCCGCCAATGTGTCCGCTGGCTACCCATGTCTGTGGGTTCATCAGGATTGCACAGTCAACACCTACATTATACGGAGACTCCTGTACAAACTTCTGCCACCATGCTTTCTTAACATTATTCTTAAGTTCTACTCCCAAGTTACCATAATCCCATGTATTTGCAAGCCCACCGTAAATCTCAGATCCCGGATATACAAATCCTCTTGATTTTGCCAACGCTACGATCTTATCCATAGTTTTTTCTACCATACCTCTTCTCCTCACCTTCTATAAATATTTCCTATAATATAATAATAAATAATTATACCTTATAAATACACTTATTTTCAAGACTTATTGTGTAATTGTTTCCAGTATTTCCAAAGATTTAAACTGTTTTCCCAAATATTCTTTGAGATAAGCTGTCACAATCTCGCTTAATTGCTGAAGCACCTCTTCTTTTACGAGGAAATTATAAAGCTTCTCTACCGGAGAAGATACAATATACTGCAATGTATACAGCGTGGATGGATGCAAGGGAGTTCCGTCCGTTATATGATTCATACATTTTCCGCAGACGAGCCCGCCCTTCCTTACACTGAATACAGCACTTTTTTCTCTTTCCCCGCAACAAATACATTCGAAAACCTGAGGACCTTCACCGTTGATACAGAGCATTTTTAATTCATATATGTATCGGATCAGCCGATCCGGAAGTCTGGGATTGGTCAGTGCCCTGAGTGTCTGATAAAGAAGTTTCAACATCATCGTTTCATCATTTGCCTCTCTGGCATAGTAATTTGCAAGATCCAGAAAATAAAAGCCATAATAAGCTCCTTCAATATCTGTACGCAATTCTTCGAAATAATTTGAAATAGAGGCCGACACCAATGTATACGATGTCCGCCCCTCGTAAACGGTAAATGTTCCGAAGGAAAAAGGATTGGTTGCTCCGACCAGAGCACTGTTTGGGCGTCTTGCCCCTCTTGCAAAAGCCGCAATCTTTCCACGTTCCTTACTTAAGATTACCACTCGTCTGTCATTTTCACCAATAGCGGTCTGTGAAAGCACCATCCCGGTTACTACGATCTGATTCACAAGTTTCCTCTCTTTCGCGTTTTTCCATAATTTCTGCACAGATTTCAATTCCTTTATAATAAAGGTAATCTTCAATCTTTCCTGTCTCCAAAAAACGATTCCAATAGATTTCTTCCATGTCATCACCTCATCCTATGTTCTGTTCTTAGGTTCTCCCATGGAAGATGTTTTTTATTCCTCTTCTCGATATCCAAAATTTTTCATCAGAAATTCACTGTCCCGCCAATCCTTCTTCACTTTGACCCAAAGCTTCAGATTTACCTTGCATTCCAGCATTCTCTCTATTTCAAATCTTGCGGTACTGCCAATTTTTTTCAACATATTTCCTTGTTTTCCAATAATTATCCCCTTGTGGGAATCTCGCTCACAGATTATTGTTGCATCTATATGCATCACTTTATTTCTCATTTTCATCTGATCAATTGCTACTGCGATTCCGTGTGGAATCTCCTCATTTAAACTGTGCAGTGCCTTTTCACGGATAATTTCCGCTACAATCTGACGTTCCGGCTGATCTGTAACCGTATCTTCATCATAGAACTGTGGTCCGTACGGAAGATATTTCATAATTACTTTTAACAATTCTTCTGTGTTATTACCATTTCTCGCAGAAACCGGAACAATTTCTGCAAACTCATACAAATCCTTATAAGCGGAAATAGATGCAAGAACCTCTTCGGGCTTCACACTGTCGATTTTGTTAATAACAAGAATGACCGGCGTCTGCACTTTTTTAAGCTGGCTTGCAATGTGCTGCTCTCCCGCTCCGATAAATGTTGTCGGCTCAACCAGCCACATGACCACGTCCACCTCATTGAGCGTGCGCTCCGCGACATTGACCATGTATTCTCCAAGCTTATTTTTAGCCTTATGTATACCTGGAGTATCCACAAATACAACTTGCCCCTCTTCCGTTGTAAGTACCGTCTGAATACGGTTTCTTGTTGTCTGCGGTTTATTTGATGTAATTGCAATCTTCTGTCCGATCAAATAATTCATCAACGTTGATTTCCCCACGTTCGGACGACCGATCAATGTCACAAACCCTGATTTATAATCCTTATTCATATGTCCTCCTTGTTCATTTGGGACGTAGCATTTTTGCAAAATGCTACGTCCCCCGTTAAAAGCTTGTCAAAGTTTTAAACAACTCTTTTTCTTCTTCTATTTTATCTTCTCCACCGATGACACACATCTGATCTGCCTGAAGAACCGCTTCTGCCACTTTGTATAAAGCGCGGATATCATCCTGTTCTGCATCAAGGATCTGATTTCTCTCTTCGCGTATCATTTCTGCACTCACTTTATTCATGTAGAGGTTCATGGAGCGCTCTCCTTTGGATGCCGGTGTCATTGGCTGGTCAATACCGCTCATGGTTCCGATAATATATTTTGTCATATCACGCTCACTGACGGTAAAGTTTTTAAGATAATCTACAACACCGTCATATACATCCAGTGTCCGTTTCAAATTCGGATCACGGTAAGATACAAAATATCCTTCCCCAATCCGGTTGAAATTGCTCATACATCCGTATGCCCCGCCTTTGACACGGATATTCTGCCACAGATAATCGTAACTCATGATAACTTTGAGAATCTGTAATGCCCCTGTATAAGCTACGCCCTGGTCAATAAAGTTTCCTGCCTTGGCAACATACTGTACCTTGGATGCTGTTTTAAAGCCTTCGTTCTTTTTCTCGCAGTGGATCACACAGCGTTTATCTTCTTCTGCCGTTCTGGTATGAAGGCTGTTTTTTAATTTCTCTACCATTTCCTCCAAGCCCTCAAGTCCTTCTCTCGCAGCAGTATAACTGAGCATCATATTATCTCCACAGAATAATTTCTTTGAAAGATCAATTAATTTCTCTGATAATTTTTCTTTTTCTTCTTCAAAATGTTCTTCTACATAGGAAACCGTCTCATAAAAAGCAATTCCATTGGTCATATCCTTCAATTTTGCAGCAGGTGAAGCATACGACTGTGCCCGAAGTACAGCAGTCACATGACCGGAAGACTGGAATTTCATCAAAAGCCTTGACTTTAACATTGCAAGGATTTCACGAATTCTCTTCCCGTCATTCAGTTTTGACTCCATTAAAATCTCACGCATCATGTCAAATGCAACCGGAAGTTTTCCGTACAATGCCTTCCCTTTTATTTCAAAGGTTGCCTTAAATGCTTTCTCTCTAATATTCGTTACGTCATTATAAAGCTCCAGAGAAGTACTGATTCCTCCTGTATTTACATTAATTTCGTTAAATAATGTTCCGTAATCATACCGTTTCGTATCGATAATTCCAAGAACGGACTGCAAGATTCCTACATACGGAAGATCCTGTTCCTCTACCAATGACATATCAAATAATACATCTACATAACCGATTCCATTCGTTTCAATCTCATGGAAAATGACCGGGACACCGGCAAGTGTCATTTCTTCGTTAATGATAGGCTCAATCTCCCTGCTGATATCCTCTCTCTTTAACACCGGAATCTTCTCCAGATTTTCCTCACTCTCCGGTTCAGACTGGTAAGCCTCCAGCGCCTGTGTCTTTTGCACGAAAGCTTCTACTTCTTCTGCTGTAAGTGACTCTTTATACTTCTGAAGCTTCTCCTCAAGTTCCGCTTCCATGCGTGCTGTACGCCCTTTTTCCGGCGTAACAATAACAATTGCTCCATGAGGATTGTCCAAGAGATATTTTTGAATCAGCTCTTCATAGTATCCTGTTCCAATTTGTTTCTTTAGAAATTCAAATGTATCTAATGCTTCAATGTGGATAAACGGTTTTTCCTCATCATACAGCCAGCTATCCATCATTTGAAGTCCATACATCAATCCCTTTGGATAATTTCCAAAGTCAGCCTCCCGATAACGGAATTCATAATAATTAATTCCTGCTTCGATTGCTTTTGTATCAATTCCATTTTTAACGCTTGCTCTCAAAACATCTTCGATCACTTGGATAAATTCTTCTTTTTGCTCTTCGTTGGCATTCTTAGCAATCACAGAAAAAATCGGCTGGTAAATCCCGTTATCGTAAGACCCCATAATATCTTTCCCGATTCCCGCGTCAGTGAGCGCTTTCTTAAGCGGCGCACCCGGAGCCGACAATAACGCATAATCCAAAATCTGAAATGCGAGATACAGCTCTTTATCTAAGCTCGTACCGACAACTTTATTATAAGAAAGATACGTATTATCTTCTTCTGATTCTTCACTGGCTATAGAATATGGGATAACTTTCTCCTGCATTTCCGCAAAAGGTTCCTGGAAACGGATTCTGGAATCTACCGGTTCTCTGTCGTATTTCCCTAAATATTCCTGATCCAGCCAATGAAGCTTCTCTTCAATGTCCATATCTCCATACAAATAAATATAGCTGTTGGATGGATGATAATACTTTCTATGAAAATCTAAAAATTGCTCATAGGTAAGTTCCGGAATCACCTCCGGATCTCCTCCGGATTCATTTGCATAGGATGTGTCCGGGAAAAGTGTATTTAATATTACCCGATCCAGCACTCCTTCCGGTGAAGAAAATGCACCCTTCATCTCATTGTATACGACACCGTTATATTTCAGCTTATCTTCTGCCGAATCGAGTTGATAGCTCCATCCCTCTTGTCGGAAGATTTCTTCATGCTCATAAATGTTCGGATAAAATACCGCATCCATATATACATGCATCAAATTCTGAAAATCCTGATCATTACAGCTTGCCACCGGATACACTGTCTTGTCCGGATAAGTCATGGCATTTAAAAATGTATTCAACGATCCTTTCACCAGTTCCACAAAGGGATCTTTCGCCGGAAAATTTCTGGAACCGCAGAGCACAGAATGCTCCATAATATGCGGAACTCCTGTACTATCTGACGGCGGTGTCCGAAATCCGATACTGAACACCTTATTATTGTCATCATTTTCTATATATACAACTCTTGCTCCGCTTTTTCTATGGCGAAGAAGATAGCCTTTGGCCTTGATTCCTTTCAAGTCCTCTTCTTTTTGCACTTCATAGGCTTGTAAGTCTTTCATACTCATAAAGCGATCTGCTCTCCTTTCACGAAACTAAATCTCATCGCTATTATTCTATCCTTTTTCTTCTTTTTTCACAAGAATATCTTCGGATATTTTCCCGCTATCTGTCCCAGCATGTCTTTTCATCTTCTTTTGTAATTTCACGGATTGCTTTACACGGGTTTCCAACCGCCACCGAGTTGTCCGGAATATCTTTTACGACAACACTTCCTCCTCCGATCACCACATTACTTCCAATTGTCACCCCCGGCATTACCTGCACACCGGCTCCGATCCACACATTGTCTCCAACTGTGATCGGATATGCGTATTCCAGCCCTTGATTTCTTCTAACCGCATCAATTGGATGTCCCGCTGTATGGAAGCCGCAATCCGGAGCAATAAATACATTATCTCCAAAGGTTACTTTCCCACCATCTAAGATTACCAGATTATGATTGGAATAAAAATTCTCCCCGATCTCAATATTGTATCCGTAATCGCACCAAAAAGGTGCTGTAATGCAGAAGTTTTCTCCTGTTTTCCCCAACAATTTCTTCAAAATGATTCTCTGGTTTTCTTCATCCGATGGGCGAAGTTGATTATAATCATAGCATAGATTTTTCGCTTCTGTTCTTTCTTTATACAATGTTTCATCATAATTCGCATCATAAAGTTTCTTTGTTACCATCTTCTCTTTTTCTGTCATTTGATTCCCTGCCTCCACTTTCACATTTTTTCTATTTCTCATCACTTTTATTTGTCTTTGAAAACAATTTTATACTCGTCAAGATCATATTCATCTGCAAAAAATCCCGTCAGCATAGTCTCTGCATTACTTCTCGCATTTTCCAGTAATCCATTGGCAATTGCATTTTCCTGAGCGTTTAACTTCATTTTCTTTACTGCATCATTATTTTCTTCCAAGGTGATTTTACTGAAAATACTTTCTTTCTCGTGATAAACTTTAAAAGAATCCATATCCAGTTCATTGCTCAATACTTTTGCTTCCGGAAGTTTTACTTTCAGACACGTTAATCACGCGTACACCTACTCCAATTGCTGCCACAATAGCTATCAAAAGCGCAAGTTTTAAAATAGTCCCAAAATTTCTGCTCACAAATCTGCTCACCTTACTATTCTTCGTTTTTTTCTCTTTCCTATTTTTTTCTTTCCATCTGCTCTCTCATGACTGTATCCTCCGATTTTCATTTTCTTCACTCATTATCTTTTAATTATCTAACATTAACACAATTTCTGCAATCTATAAACACAAGAAATATAAAACATCGGAATAAAAAAGGAGCATCTCACAGACGCCCCTTAGGATCCAATACATTGGAAAACATTTTATCAAAAACTAACCGTTGCAGTTTCCTTCATGCGCATGTTCGTGACATACAGCACCGGTAGATTTGAGTTCTCCTTTCAGCCATGCCTCTACACAATCTTTTGCATCTCCCTGTGCTCCGACGATCACTTCTACATTTCTCTCATTGAAAATATCGACAGCACCGCCGCCCATACCTCCTGCGATAATCACTTCTGCACCATTATCTGCCAGAAAATTCGGCAAAAATCCCGGACGGTGTCCCGGATTCGGAACGCTCTTTTCGTCTACAATTTTGTTATCCTCTACATCGAAGAAGATAAAGTTCTCACAGTGTCCAAAATGTCCTGCTACGGTGTGTCCCATAGCTGCTACAGCAATTTTCATAATTCATTACTCCTTTTTCATCTTTATTTGTTATTTTTGATATAACCTGAATTAATTCTTCTGTGCCAGCCCCAAAAGCCCTCGCACATTTTTATAAACTTCCAAAAGCGCAGTCCTTGCAGCACAGTCAATCTCTGCCAGACTTTTTCCTTCATTGATTGCCTCGGAAGCCGTTTTATCATAAGGGATCTTCCCCACAAATGGAATTGCATTTTCCTCACAAAAAGAAAGGATTTGCTCTGTATTTCCCGGACTCTGGTCCCATTTATTCACACAGACCGCAAGCTTCGTCTCAAGCGTCCCTGCCGTTTTCACAAGACGCTTCAGATCATGGAGCCCTGATACCGATGGTTCTGCAACTACAAGAGCCAGATCCATTCCACTGACGGAAGCTATGACCGGGCAGCCAATCCCCGGAGAGCCATCCACAATGGCAAGCTCCGTCTCAGGCGCATGCTTCAGCATGTCAAGCTTCACTGCTGTCACCAGTTTGCCGGAATTTCCACGACTCATTTTCAACGTTGCCGTACTAAATACTGTGTCACCAAGATAAAGTTCCTGTTTTCCTGCCACATCTTCTACCAGGCGCACTGCATCATTCGGACAGACATATTGACAGACACCACAGCCTTCACAATGATATTCATCCACACCATAGGACATTCCCTTGTCTGAAATAGCGTTGAACCTGCATTTTTCTGCACAGTTTCCGCAGTGTACACACAAAGTCTCATCTATGACCGCTTTTTTTGACCCGATAAATTCCTTAGTTCTGCACTCGCCTGTTTTCTCTGTAACAATATGAAGATTCGGCGCATCCACATCACAGTCTGCAATGGCACGTGATTGCGAAAACTGAATAAATGCAGCAGCCGTTGTCGTTTTACCGGTTCCACCTTTTCCACTCAAAATCAGAAGTCTCTTCATAATCTCTCACCTCCGATTTTCTTCAAAATATCCCGGAACAGCAAACGATACTCTTCCTTCTCTTCACATACAATCATTCCTTTTGCTGAAAGCTCTGCTGCCTCCCCATCATAAGGAATTCTCGCCAGAATTTCGATTTGATTCTCTATGCAGAACTTTTCCATAGGTTCATACGGAAGATCCTGTTTGTTGATGACAATTCCGCATTTCTTTCCTAACAGATTCACTAATTCATAGACCATCTTAAAATTGTGAAAACCAAATGAAGTCGGCTCTGCCACTAAAATACAATAGTCTGCATCCCCGATGCTCTCATTGACACTGCATGCGCTTCCAGGAGGGCAATCAACAATGCTAAGTCCTTCCCTTTGAAATCCTTCCTTTTTTGCAGCTTTAATCACTGCAATACCGGAAGCTTCCCCGATATTTAAGATTCCTGTAACAACATGAACCTGTTCGTGAACCCCCGTTTCCACATGTCCTAATTCATATTCTGCTTCGATGACAGCATCTTGCGGACAAACAAGCTTACATCCACCACAGGAATGGCACACTTCCGAAAAAAGCATGGGCTTATCCTTCACATACACAAGAGCGTGGAACTGACAGAAATCTACACATTTTCTGCATCCGTCACATCTGTCTTCACGAAACTCAGGCAGGCATCTGTAAACGATTTTATTTTCCACATTTTGCGGTTTCAGAAATAATCTACCATTTGGCTCTTCCACATCACAATCTATATACGTTGATTGTCCTGCGGATACAGCAAGATTTACAGACACAAATGTCTTTCCTGCGCCGCCTTTACCACTTAGAACTGCAATTTTCATTATTGTATCCCGTGAAAGCCTGCATGAAACTTCGTAAGTTCTGACAGCTTCTCTTCCTTTAATAATTTTACATTTTCTCTTGCATCTTCTACCTGCGATTTATACACTTTGACCTCGGCTGCTTTAAATACATTTCCTGCATTTTCACCGCAGCGAACAGTAATAACCGTATCTGCACCGCTGTCTAATACAAGCTGTGCCGCTTTTAATCCTGCACCGCCTTCTGCCTCTGCAGCAGGATTCTCTATTATTTCAACCGCGTCTTCATTTCCATCACACACCATAAAATAAGGTGCTCTGGCAAATGATACACAGACATCTTTCTTATTTTCATCCAAAGGTATTGCAATTTTCATACCAGACTCCTCCTTCTTTCTCTTCTCTTGTCTGTAACAGCGGTGCATTCTCTGCCCTCTGCAGCAGACACTTGATTCTTCCTCACACAAATGAAAATCACCGCCCCGAATCACCAGTGTACTGCCATCAACTATAGCTTCGGCAATCTTCTTTCTCGCCTCTGCGTAAATCAGTTGAACCGTTGTTCTTGCTACATTCATGTACGCACTGCATTCCTCCTGCGAGAAGTTCTCCTTATCGATCAGACGAATGGTCTCATATTCATCCACCGTCAAGACCACTTCTTTTCTAACACCACCTGCCTGTGTCGGGGTAAATTCATTATATCTTGGCATAGAACATACCCTTCGGCATTTTCTCGGACGCGGCATGAAATTCTCCTCCTTTTCATACGCATTTTCATTTATGGCATATGTCATTTATATCTCTATCATACACCTTTATTGGAATATGTCAATAACCATCTTGGATTCTGATGCAAATAAACCACCCCGGATATCTACACCGGAATGGTTATGTTATACTACTATATTTCTCTTAATGTTTTAGAAATCATTAAATATATTACAGTCAGTGGTATTACTACACAGGCAAACATTATAGTTATCCATATCGGAATCTGCACTTCTGGTCTAAGTCCCAATATTGATATTCCCATATAAATACTACCTATAATTTCCAATAAATTCTGCACTTTTTTGCGTTCTTCCTGAAGCTGTAATCTACTCTTTATCTTCTCTGATCTCCAATTTCCATATTTAATTTGAATATCATTCACATCTTCATCAGAGACAAGTTCGTCCATACTTACCCCTAATTCTAACGCCAGCTTTTTTGCCATAATCAAATCCGGACATCTCGAACCATTTTCCCAGCGACAAATAGTTTGCCTTGAAACATATAATTGATCTGCCAGCTGCTGTTGCGTAAGGTTTTTTTCTTCTCTTAACTTCTTGATGTTATCACTTAATGCCATACTATATACCTCTCTTTCACCTTTATCATATACCGCTAAAGCTTAAAACAAAAGCAACTGTATGGTTTCCCTTGTTTCCATTTTGGTAACACCGTGCTAGGCTCAACAAAACCATTTATTTCCAGTTCTTGTCCATGATTTCTTTCGCCTGTTCTTCGGTAAGCTGATATTCTTCTTTTATTTGGGAAAGAGTTTCATCATAAGACAAACCTAATTTTCTACACATCTCTATTCCACCTTGTTGCTTTCCAGCCAGTCTTCCATGCGCATCTGCTTCTTTCAATTCTTCTGCAAATAATTCATTTAATGCGTCACACATCCTTTTTTCCTCCTCCATCTGCTTCCAATTCGCTCTCTCAAGCAGGTTCATTACTGCAGAGTAATCTTTGGAATGTCTATTTTTCTCATAATTCGAAGCGCCGCCGCAAATGCCGGATGCCATTGTAACTTTTCTTTACTCATCTTACGCTCCTTCCCGCAGGAAAGATGTAAAATAAGCTAGTCTTATAGAATAATTATAAAGACACTTTCTCAAATATACAACAGCTTTCCTGCCATATCTAATTGTGATTTTGGAAATCTTGGAATTCTCTGACCGAATGGTCTGAATCTTATAGATAACGTTCCTTAGAATTCTTTGATAAGATTAGTATAGGGGATAGAACGGGAAAATGCAAGAATCTACTATAATTTGCTCTCGCTCGCCTTATGTAAGCCACACTCAGTTGTGGTTCTCTCCCACTACTTACGGCAGCGCAGCACAAGCTCACGAACAATTCGTTCGCTTGTAGGGCATACGCCCTATGAATATTCCCAATCCGTAACCTGCGCTTCCAACCTCGTGAGCAAGCTCACTCAGTTGTGGGGCGTCGCCCCATAAATAATTCAAGCCGAGGAAACTTCCCTGCAATGGTGTTCCCTCGGCTTTCATTATTTGCGCGGCTTACTTCTGCACAATGTCTAATGCGTTTTCATATAATATTTTCACTTTTTTTTATGCTTTTAACGCATAAATACAACAAATGTAAAGGATAATCACATTCATTGCACTTATTTTAGTATCATTTTAGTATCACTGGAAAGCCCGGCACTTCATACAGAAAGTACGTCAAGTGCTCCGGCTTCTTCGGCTTTTTCTTCTTCCATCTCTTAATAGCTTTCCCCGCTGTTGGGTCATAATATCCCTCGTGATTTCTCATATTCCTTAATCGCCTCTCTTTCAACTTCGCTTGTCCATGTATAGTGAAAGCCCCTAACTCCTACGTGTGGCACGGTCACAGCGCTCAGATACTCCTCGCAATACTTCTGTAGCTTTGCACCTCTTCGCTTGGTCCTTAGTAGTCGGAATGCTTTCGCCTGTAGCTGTCGAACGTTCTCACGGTTCACGCCTAGGCTCTTGCCGGTCTCGTCCAGTGTAAGCCCGTTCTGATATCTCAGACGTAATACACGGGACTGATTACCCGGCAAACGATCAACTGCAAGCCATAACTCCCGTTCCATGTTCTCCCTGTCTATACGCCTGCATACATCCTCTTCCAGACATTCGTCTGACGCTACTACGTCCATGACAGACAATTCCCCGTCAACGGTTTCTATCGGTGCGTCTAGGCTTGCGATATTGCCCATCCTAGAGGCTTTCTTGATGTTCTCAAGCATTTCCTCAGTAACGCCTAGAAAGTACCGCATTTCCTTGTCTGTAGGCTCTACGCCATAAATGGAAGCGTATTGGCTGTCTATCCTTTTACGCTTACGGACCAGCGCACCCATATTATAGCCAAGTCGTACCGGCCTATTATTATCAACACACATCTGCATTCTCCGGTGAATATAAAAGGCTGCATAGTTGATATAGCTCATTCCCTTATCTTGGTCATAGTTCTCTACAGCCTCACACAGTGCGATATATCCTTCTTGCTCCAGATCGTCACGCTCAGCACCGCCTACGTACTTATTGGCCATCATATGTATAAAGCCTTTGTTTTGCTCCCACAGTTGAAGCATATAACCAGATTCCCCGGCTCTGATGCGTTCAACAAGCTGTCCGTTGTCCATAGTTCATCACCTTTCAAAAATACCCCAGACGCCAAAGGAGAAAAAGCGCCTAGGGTACCTCTATCAAATTATTGGTTAATGTCTTATTATGCTACTATCATTTTTGTAGCGTAATTAGTTTGGCAATCCCATTGCCGCCCTCGTCTGTAGCATTACAATTTCGGTATAATCCGCTCCCATGTCCTGCTCTTCTTCTGTCAACTCTTCGCCACATGCTCTAGCTAACAACACAAGCTTATCTTTTAACATTGGGATCATGTAGATACTTTCAGGGAAGTTGATTTCTATATCAATAATCTTTTCTGCCATGCTCTCCATTTCAGACTCTGTATTGAATACCTTTTTCGCTAATGTGTCCTTATTTACACCTTTTGCCACCTCTACCAACGCAAGTAACGCTTGTCTGTTTCCTAGGAACTTATCAGCGATTCCGACAATGGTCTCATAAGGCAGCGCATTCTCTGAGACCGATAAAAGCGTCACGCAAGAAGAAAACTCCGGATCTGAAAAATCATAAGTATTGTCGTTGACTCTCAATGCCTCCGCAAGGTTTTCTTGCTCTTCCTTCAGTCGTTCAAAGACAGCCTTTGTATTATTGGCAAGGCGCTGATTCAGCTCACTGATCTGCCCATCCTTATACTCTCTGGCAAGCTCTATCTTTTCTTCAATCTTTGCGATCTCTCCCCTATTTACCATATAAGCACTTATAAGACTCTTAAGCTCACCGATCATAGTTACAATTTCTTTTCTTACTGGTTCTGTATTGATTTTGCTCATTTGATACTCTCCTTTACTCTTTCAACTTATCCGCTGCGCCGAACATATCGCCCGCCATACTGAGCACATAACCGGCAATACCGAAACCATTATCATTAGCAATCCAGCTTCTGCACTCCTTATACAAATTATTGGCGAGTCCTCTTTTTTCTTCGTCACTCATAAATCGGCAAACTAGCATATTTCCCAGCGAATCCGCTTTACTTCTCTTGTCTGCATACCCAGAAAGCATACGCTCCATAGATCTGTTGCCTTCGTATTTGTCCTGCAATACATCAAATTCCTCTTGATTCAATGTATAAAGTTCACTCTCGAGTAAAATAATATCCGCTTTGTCGATATCTGCTCCAGTAATTGATTTCGCTTTCTTGTCCAGCCTGTCAAGATAAGAAGCATACACTTCTTCCAATTCTTCAAAGGCTGACGCTTTTGAATTTTCAATCTTATCAATAAGCTTTTTCGCTTGTTCATGCTGATAGTTGTTCTTAGGCCCACTGTATTGCTCTTCATACTTCTCAAATAATGGCTGCGTTCTCTCAACATAATTTACCAATACTTTGTTTAACTGTTTTCTGTACTTACTCTGTTTCATATTACTCTCCTCTACTCCAATACTACATTAATTGCCTTGTTACCCTTTTCTGTTGATTCGATCTGATAGCTGACCCTTTGACCGACTTCTAAGGTTCGGAAGCCTTTCATCAAGATATCACTCTGATGAACAAAGATATCCGTTCCAGTGTCTCCTGCAATGAAGCCGTAACCCTTGACCGGATCAAACCATTTCACTACACCATGCTGCATACTTTCACTACTCCTTTCTTTCTCTTTCCCAAGCAAACAAAAAAGACGCAGAAACGGCAGAAGTCTACTCTTTCGACTTCAAACCATTCCCACGCCTTATGGCTTCCAACTTCCGTTGGGGTACTTCATTTTTTTGTTATATGAACATTATAACATACTTGATAACATTTATCTATACTTTCTTCTGTTTCTGTCCTAAATCTAACTGCAAAACTCCATTCTTTAGCATCCAAACCTTTAACCTTAGTATAACTCTTTTTCTCGACCGATGGCAATAAAAAAGACACCCTTTCGGATGCCTTATACCTGTCTATTTTTCGGTTCTACCGCTTCAGATCGGACATTATGCGTCTGGTTCTGATTCTCCGGTTTTACCTTTTCCGTTATACTGTTGAACCCATTCAAGTTCTTCTGTCTGTTTTCCTGCTCCTGCTTTTTGTTCATACCATCACCTCGAATATAGTATGTGCACAGGAAGTGGAATTATGTATTAGAAAAGCCCCCCCGAAAGATGTCCTGTGTTAATGTTATTCTTTCAAGTCTTTTTCCATTGCTTCTAGTTTCTTTAACAATTCATCCATTTTTTTTAACATTTCATCCAATTCTTTTCTACTTGATTCATACTCCTGTTCATACCTTGCACTTTGTTCTATTGCATCTTCTTTTTCTCTAGGTGGAAACGCTCTGTCTATATCTTTCTTTGTGAGTTTAATTTTCATTATTTTGCGCCTCCTTTTCCAATTTGTCAATTACCGAAAAACTACTTATTAATCCCTTCTCCACTTTGTAGGTTAATAATGCATAATAAGTGAATGGAAGTAAATATTTTGTTACCAATTTCAGTATATCGGTTTTTGTATCTGCAATTTTATTATCTCCAAATGCGCAAATTTGCAACAAACATATTATTTTATTCCCACTACATACTATAGGCATTCCTATATATTGACTATAAGCGGGATGATCTTCACCGATGTAAACAAAACTTTCGTTTACTTCTTCTTTAGTAGTTAATATTCTTATATCTTTGTTTTGGCTTTTACATATTTTTACTGCATAAAACGTATCGTTTTTCTCAAAATACAATTTTTCTTCGAATTTTCCAGGGTATTTTTCATACTTTCCCTTGTGTGCAATCATCGTAATATTTTGCTTGCGCTTCGTTGCTGTTGGATCAGCCAACATAATATTAACTGTAAAATCATCATACGGCTTGCACACTTCACACAATAAATTATATACACTGTTGCATATTCCTGTTGCCACTTTTTTAAAACTCCATATGTCTAACGTGCGATTTCCAGACAAAATGAGTGTAGATACTTTATTTAAGCTAGTTGATGAGTCATAAAACAGCGTAGACAACTCTCTCATGCCTTTGTCAAACGCATCTTTTTCTTTCTCTAATATTTTGTTTTTCTTCTGATATTCATCTAATCTTCGCTCTAAATCATCTTGCTTTTCTTTGGAGTCTTTTTCGATTTGTATATATTTATATGACGTATATGCAAAACTGAGAACCATTACAATTCCTATAACCAGCGAAATGTAAAAAGCCGTCCCCCTTTTTCTCCATAACTCAACTACTATTGGCAATTCTAAACCGATAAATATCGGTAATATATATATAAAAAATACTTTACTGCATTTTTTCTCTAAAAACTCTTGCATAACAACCCCGCCCAATTATTTTGAAATAAGTATATACCAATTTCTTACAATTTTCAACAAAAACGCCCCGTATTTCTACAGGACGCTTTCTCTCTTCTTCTCTTTTTAGGATGTCCGAAATGTCCGAATACTTATTTCTTCACTCGTCATCTTTCATGCCTACCATTTCCTTAAATGACTCTACCACTTGCTTATCAAGTAACATTCTGGCCAACTTCTGCAAGTCCCTTTTCCGTCTTCTTGCCTTACCCGATGCAATTCCGCCCTTTCTTCCCATTTCTCGCAGTTCCTCCGGGCTTCTCTCGGTGTTTGGTATTAAGTTTGAATTATTCACGTTCAACCTCCTTTCTCGCTTCGTTCGGGCTTTGTCCATGCTTCAATACTCCGCAAGATTTCTCGCACTTCCCTTTTTAGGGACTCAGATAATGAAGGATACTTCTTTTTAGGGTGGCCAAAATGGCTTGATACCTCTTTTAGGGTGGCAGAAATGACAGAATACGCCAAATTATCCGAGTATTTCCCAGTGTGCACCGTTGCGTAGAATCTTAATATTTCTTAACATTTTATGCACACTTCTTTTAGTGGCTCACATTTCTCACCATAAGCACGCTTATATTTTCCCTTTGCAGGCTGCTTCTTCCAGCTTTTCACCACCGGAGACAATAGCCGCATGATCTCCCGGCATTCCTCTTCATCGGTGTATGATAGCTTAATCTTCACACTCATTTCATCACCTCATTCCCCTATCGTGCCACGTCTGAAGTTGCAGCTTCTCAATGGCAAGGATAGTTATTTTATTGTTTGCTCCGGTAGTATTGCAGCACACCGGAGCGCCGATCAAATTATTTATTATTCTGCTACCGCCCGCGTCCAGTGTTGGCGCACCTTCACCGGGAAGGCAGTCGGTTTATTTTCCGCAGTTCTTTCGCTTGCGAAGTTCATTGACAAGAACATCAATTTGCTCATTGTTCAAAGTCACGGCAATTTTCATAAACTCTAAAAGATATGGTTTCTCTCTCAGCTCGCACTCCAGCTTTCGGCTCTCTTTAAACCGTTCAAGCTCTTGCCTTTGTTTCTCATGCGTATCGAACCATCTCCAATAAGCCGCCGGTTTTCCACTGACAATCTTTAATTTTTCGTCAAATAAGTATTCAAAAGTTACACCAAATAATCCACAAAGCCCAGCTGCTTCACCGTATAAAATATCCCTCTTTCCGGTTAGCTTGTCCCATGTTTCCGCATCATCTTCTTTTCGATATGGTTTAGGAAGTCCCATGTGATCCGCAATTGTGCAAATAGAGTAAGTCGTTTCTCTTACTTCTGCTATAAGATTTGGATATTTTAAATTGTTCAATTCTTCATTTGTTAAACAAAATAAATCTCTTTTTGTCATAAAACACTTTCCTTTCTGCCAGATCCATGCTACCATGACATTGATGTTTTTTGGTGGTAGCTCCGGCTATCGTGCCCTGTAAGAAGTTGCCGCTTCTTATGGGGCTAATTTTTTAGTAACAATTCGTGTCAACCATTCCGCTAATCTGTAACACGTGGCGCCCTCTTTCTTGGTGCGGTGTTGGTGGTATGTAACTGACGCAATCTGATAACTGTTCGACCGACACGCTCATACTGCTCATCGCGCTGTTGATGTTTTCCAGTATATCGTTCGAACATTCCTCTTTTAATTCATACCTAGAAGTATGAAGGCAATCAGACAATAAAGAGATTCCAAGCTCTCCATCGAATAGCATGGGATAAACACAGCCATCATCACATAAAGCAAAGGCTACAACTTTTTGCTTGGTTTCTTCCAATGTACTCTCATCTTTAAAAACCCCGTAAATTTCTTGATAACACGTCGTAATTTGCACTATATTAGGAGTTTTATATACAGGTCTTTCATATTTTTCTACATGCTCTACACACTTTACATTTTCATCACCGATGAGCGCCTTGAGGTCATTCACGACTCTGCCATCGTGAAGGTCTACGTATCCGCCAAGCCTCTTGATACTCCGTTCTTTTTTCGTATATAACACAACTTCCGTATTTCCCGAATCACTCTTTATAATATTCAGTATTTCTTGTTCTTTTTCCAAATAGCTTTGCTCATCATTCAATCCTAGCCATAATTCTTTGATCATTTTTTACTCCTTTCATGACGTCCACAAAGTCCACGAAGAACCACAAGGAAAACCTTATATATATACCTATTACTCTTTACTTCTTTTTTTCTTATTTTTTATATATTTAATGTGGACAGTGGACAAAATAAAAGAATTCACCGCATTTATAAGGTTTATCCGCGTCCACAAGCCTGTACACAAATATGTACACAGGACCTATTTAAACGGTAACGATATTTGTTCTGCTTGCTCGTCCACATTAACAAAGCCATCTGAGGACGCTTTTTCGTGGACGATTTTAGACCAAGCCCTTTGTTTTCCATACTTCATAAATCTTTTCTGATGGTCTGATGTTGGGTATCTTTTCCAGCCAACAATACACTTGTTCATAATGCTTGAAATCTCAGACAATTCCCATCTCTGTGGCTCTCTATAATAATTCTCCGGGAACGCCTCTTTGAAAATCATCTGTGAGCAAACAGCGTCATAATTGCAACCATCAAGCCAGCTCTGTATGATACCAACTTTCGGATCTTCTGGCTTAAATGCCTCTTGCACCGTTTCAAGTTCTTTCATCATCTCATCAGATAACTTCAGCTTATAGTCTTCTCTTCGACAAATCTCCATAGCTTCTGCGTAACATTGTATGACGTATTCCCGTGTTTCTTTTTCATTCTCTAACGGATGTCTTTCCGCAGCTTCGCTGTTAATTGCTATCGGAATAAATCTCCTATTGCCTGTCCGATCTTTCGGGAGAAAATCAGTATTGTTCGTAGTTCCTATAAATACACATTGTCTCGGTATGTCATGAGGATATCTGTCATATGGAATTTTATAAACGTCTTTCTGCCGGCTTAGAAATGACTTTATCGCCTCAACTGTTTTCGTGCTTGACGTTGCCAGCATCTCCGAAAACTCAATGACCCAATGTCCCTGCAATTTTCTATATACGTTTTCATCGTCCAAGTTCCTAATGTCGTCAGAGAACCACTCGTCTCGTATTGCCAGAAATCTGGCCATAGAAGATTTGCCACCGCCCTGGAGGTCCTCTACTAAACAAACCATCGTATCAAACTTGATCCCCGGATGAAATACTCTCTCGATAGCTCCTAGCAGAAAAAGCCTTGTTGCTTCTGTTGTATAGTCACATCTGACCGCTCCTAAATATCTGGGAAACAATTCACCGATACGCGACACGCCATCCCACTTAAGCCCGTTCAGATAATCTCTGATCGGGTGATACTCGTTCTGGTGCGCTAAAATGTCAATAGCTCTCGTTACGCCCTTTTCACTCGTAAGCTCGTAAGTATTTTCAAGGTACATTCTGATGTTATTCTCATCTGTTTGAGATATATTGACATCCGATCTGTTCCACCATGCCCCGTACACTTCTATCTTGTCTGTGAGCATATTATACCGAAACATGTCTTGTGTCTTTTCGTCTGTTCTTAAAGCCACAACACAATTCGAAATGGTCTGTTTCACTGTCCCCTTCTTCGTCAACGAAAGCCCAACATCTCCGAAATTTTCTGCCACCGCTCTGGCCTCTTCTCCCGTTGTTCCGCTTCTCGCGTTTTCTTCCAATCTGTATCATCTCCTTTTTTATCTAGCTGCTTCCTGTACCATTCCGCAACCCTCTTCATATCGTTTTCGTGTTCCTGTTCGTATGCTGTCACTATGTCAGCGTAGTACGTTCTCGCCTTGCTACACCCCTGCTCCTCAAGCTTTGTTAGGGCTATTTCAGCGAACCCCGGCCAAGTAAGCTCATATCCGTAGACCTTTAAGAAAAAATCTCTTGTAAGTCTCATATTGGGGATTATCGTGGAAAGAAGTTCGTCTTTGCTAGCCATCTTCGCCACTTAAGCCAAAGAATCGTTTTTCTACATATGCGGCAGGTATGCGGCCACGGACTATAAGAAAATTCTGTGCTTGCAATTCTTCGTTCATGGTTCTGATCAGACCATAAGCTTTACTCTCTGACACGCTCAGAAGCTCGCTCAGGTCCTGTGCGGTGTAAAACTGCTTTGCCATGTTCTTTTTCTCCTTTCTTGATCACTTTCACACGCTGGGGAGCGGGTTAGTTTTCTTCTTCAATGATTTCTGTTACGTCTACGCCGAGAGCCTTGGCAAGTCTTCCGGCTGTTTCCGGTCTCACATTTTCACTATTTAATGCTGTGCTTAGTGTTCCTCGCGGAAAACCGGCTGCTTCGATCTCCTTCGGACCCATGCAAGCACGAGCGCGAGCAAGATCGAACTTCTGTCTGTTAATTTTCATTTATTTCACCTCTTTCCACCTATTTTAGATTGTTTTCAATCTGTACTTACATGATAATAGATTGTTTTCAATCTGTCAACACGCAAAATAGATTTTTTTCAATCTATACTTTCTTTATACAATGTGTTATTCTTGTTATGATAGAGAGGTGAAAGTTAATGACTTATACTGGAGACGTTATACGAAAATTAAGAAAGCAGAAAAAATATACACAAAAACAGCTTGGCGAAATTTGTGGAATCGCAGATTCTAATATAAGAAAATACGAAACTGGAACACAGAACCCTAAACTTGAAACATTGCAAAAAATAGCATCTGCTCTAGATGTCCCCGTTGAAATGCTACAAGAAGATTTGGCAAAAAAATATATTTGGTCAAGTGAGAATTCGATTAACGATGCAATGAATTTAGTTGCAGTGGCAAAAAGCGCATTATCAAATACGCCCGCGCCTGGGGAAACAGTTACAGAAGAAGATATTAAAAGAACAACAAAAAGCGATATACTCGAACAATTAGACAAACTCAACATTAGGGGCTTTCTTAAAGTACAAGATTACACAACAGATCTTACCAAAATACCAGAATACAGAAAAGACGAATAACCGTCACAGAAATACAGATAAGTGTTACGGAATTATCAGTGCACAAAATTGTACAGTATATGGGGTAGCGTTTCGCAACTCCCATAGCGCCCGGTCTGAGCACTCTAACCACAAGTGTACTTAAGGTACTCTTGTAGCGACGAATCCCGTCGGCTCAATTTTGAGCTGTACTATTCGTCTTAAATGACGAACCGCACATTGACAATAGTATACTTACCCAGGGAGCCGATGAGGTGCTATACCAGCTGCCGGACACATTGAAAGGAGCTGGTTAATATGGTTACATACTCTGACTTGTTCACGTTTGTAATTATGCTTTGTGCAGTCATAACCCTTGTTGTTACGATTTTTAGACACAAAAAATAGCGCCCCTGTCTGGTAAACTGAGCGCTATTCTGTAGTACTTATTTGCCGGCGGCTAGGTGTGCACTAGCTATCGGCTCCCTTGTTAGGTATATTATAGTCAATAATTCAGAATATGTCAAATATCCTTAATCATTTTCACACGCTGGGGAGCATGAGAATGAAAAGGAGAATACAAATGGCTGTTTATAAGGACGAAAAGACGAATACATGGTATTGCAAATTTTACTATACAAATTGGCAGGGTGAGAAAAAGCAAAAGATGAAAAGGGGCTTTAAGCTCCAAAGGGAAGCAAAAGAATGGGAACGAAAATTCTTAGAGCAATTCGCTAAGGATCCGGATATTACTTTTGAGACGCTCTATAAAAAATATATGGAGTATTTATCCTTGAGAGTGCGTGAAAGCACGTTGGAGACAAGGACAGGTATGTTAAAGAACCATGTTCTACCATACTTCAAGAACTATATTGTATCTGATATTACGCCGACTAATATCCTAGAGTGGCAAAATCAAATGTTAAAGAAGGGGTTAAGTGAATCCTATACACACACGATAAACGTCTATTTGAAGGCTATGTTTACCTATGCAGTAGAATATCAAGGCTTACAGAAAAACCCTTGTAACAAAGCGATAGGCTCGCTAAAATGCAAGAATGTAGACTTTTGGACACCGGAAGAGTATAAGAAATTTATTGATTGCTGCAAGGGTAATATTGAATACTATACTTTGTTTGAAATCTTGTACTATACCGGTATGCGAGTTGGTGAAGTCCTGGCACTTACCATAAACGACATAGATTTCAAGAATTGCATCATAAACGTGAATAAGACGTATTACAGAATTGTCGGCAAGGATTTAATAAATCCACCAAAGACCGAAGGAAGCGAAAGAGCTGTCTATGTGCCACAGTTTTTAATTGATGAAATTCAAGAATACATCAGGCACTTATATAAACCGGATCCAGGGCAGAGACTATTTGACAAACGCCCACAATATGTTAGAAGTATTCTAATGGATAGAGCCAAAAAAGCTGGCGTAAAACAAATTAGAGTGCATGATCTTAGACATTCACATGCTTCAATGCTTATCAACCTGGGCGCAAACCCTTTGTTAGTTGCACAGCGCTTAGGACATGAATCGCCTGAGATCACATTGAAAACATATTCGCACTTATTCCCAACGGTTCAGACAGAAATTGTCAATAAAATAGAGAAAATTTAATTTTTAGTATCATTTTAGTATCACAGAACATAAAACAAGAGCCTAAACCCTTGAATTATAAGGGAAAAGGCTCTTTTTATTATTATTTTTGCACAATATTTATAATCTTCTTCGGTACATAGATTTCTTTTACGATCGTACCTGTCAGTTTATCTGCTACTGCTTCTTTTCCGGCTGCGATAGCATCTTCTTTGCTGATGTCTGCTGCAATGGAGATGACTGCTCTTGTTTTTCCGTTGATCTGTACCGGAACTTCAATCTCATCATCCTTCATTTCGCTTTCATCGTAGGTTGGCCATCCTGCTTCGAATACGCTGTTTTCGTGTCCTAACTGCTCCCACACTTCTTCTGCAATATGTGGTGCAAATGGAGACAGAAGCACTGCCATTGTAGAAAGTGTCTCTACGTCAATTCCACCGGCTTTCTTCGCAATCTCGATCAATTTGTTATTGTGCTCCATGAAGCCGGAGATTGCTGTATTCAAGCTGAAGCTTTCCAGACGTGTTGTAATGTCTTTCACAAGCTTGTGGCGTTCTTTTATCATTTCTTTAGATGCTTCTACGTTTGCATCTTTACTGTCCATAACAAGATTCCAGAATCTCTTTAAGAATCTGTTTACTCCGTCGATTCCTCTGTCATCCCACTCTGCATCTAACTCCGGCGGTCCAACAAAGAGTTCGTACATTCTTAAGGAGTCACATCCGTAATCTCTTACAAGATCGTCCGGTGATACAACATTTCCTTTGGATTTACTCATCTTGATTCCGTTTTTACCTGTGATCATTCCCTGATTGAACAATTTCTGGAACGGCTCATCAAAATCAATTGCTCCGATATCGCACAGGAACTTTGTATAGAAACGTGCATACAGAAGGTGAAGCACTGCGTGTTCCACTCCTCCGATATACATATCTACCGGAAGCATCTCCTCTGCTTTTTCTTTGGATACCAGTTCTTCGTTGTTGTGATTATCTACATAACGAAGGAAATACCAGGAAGATCCTGCCCACTGAGGCATTGTGTTTGTCTCACGTTTTGCTGGTTTTCCACATACCGGACAAGTGCAGTTTACCCACTCGTCAATTGCTGCAAGCGGAGACTCTCCGGTTCCTGTCGGCTCATAAGATTCTACATCCGGAAGTTCCAGCGGAAGCTGATCTTCCGGTACCGGAACATTTCCACAATGTGGACAGTGAATGATCGGGATTGGCTCACCCCAGTAACGCTGACGGGAGAATACCCAGTCACGCAGCTTGTAATTTACAGTTGCGCGTCCGATTCCACGCTCTTCAATGATATGCGGAGCTTCTTTTTTGAGAACAGCGGATTCCATTCCATTCCACTCACCGGAATTAATCATTGTTCCTGCTGCCTCTGTATAAGCTTCTGTCATATTTTCAATTTCTTTTCCGTCTTTTGCAATAACCTGAACGATCGGAATACCGAATTTTGTTGCAAACTCAAAGTCACGATCGTCATGCGCCGGTACACACATGATTGCTCCGGTTCCATAATCTGCAAGTACATAATCTGATAACCAGATTGGTGTCTTTTCTCCATTTAACGGATTGATCGCATAGCTTCCTGTGAACACACCTGTCTTATCTTTATCCTGCAGACGGTCTACATTGGATTTCATAGAAGCATCGTAAATGTATTTTTCTACTGCCTCTCTTGTCTCATCTGTAGCAAGGCTTGCTGCAAGTTCATGCTCTGGTGCCAGTACCATAAAGGTTGCTCCGTATAAAGTATCTGGTCTTGTTGTATAAACGGTGATTTTTTCATCTCGTCCTTCTACAGGGAAATCAACTTCGGCGCCATAAGATTTGCCAATCCATTCAGCCTGCATCTTTTTCACCTTTTCCGGCCAGTCAAGTTTATCTAAATCACTTAACAGGCGTTCTGCATATGCAGTAATCTTCAGCATCCACTGACGAAGATTTTTCTTCGTTACTTCGGAGCCACAACGTTCACATTTTCCATTTACAACTTCTTCATTTGCAAGACCTGTCTTACAGGATGGACACCAGTTAATCGGGAATTCCTTCTCATATGCAAGACCTTCTTTAAACATCTTCACGAAGATCCACTGTGTCCACTTGTAATAATTCGGATCTGTAGTGTTCACTTCGCGATCCCAATCGTAGAGAGCTGCAATCTCATTGATCTGACGCTTAATGTTCTTAATATTTTCCGCTGTAGAAATAGAAGGATGAACTCCCATCTTGATTGCGTAGTTTTCTGCCGGAAGACCAAATGCATCCCATCCCATTGGATGAATGATGTAATAGCCCTGCTGCAATTTGTATCTGCTCCACACATCAGAGATTACATAACCTCTCCAGTGTCCTACATGCAGACCATTTCCTGACGGGTATGGGAACATATCCAGACAGTAATACTTTTCTCTCTTACTGCCATCTGCATTTTCTTTTACGTTGACTGGGTTCTTCTCCCAGTTCTCACGCCATTTCTTTTCGATTGCCTTATGATTATAAGGGATCTTTGACATAATAACTTCCTCACTTTCTGGTTTTTATGTGGTTCTTTGAATCTAAAAAAAGAAAGCCTTTCCATCTCTTAAGAGACGAAAAGGCTTATTTTCCGTGGTACCACTCTTCTTCATTTGCATCTGCAAATGCACTCATTCTTTCTGTAACGGGAATTCCCGCCGGCATCTACTTCTTCTTTCAACACCGGAACTCCGAGGCGAGTTCAAAGCTTCTACCTCCTGCCTTGCACCTACCGGCAGTTCTCTGAACGGTTTACACTCCTACTGATCCTCTTCACTGTTTTTGCCATATATGTTAAATATTATAGGAAGAATCTTAAAATAAGTCAAGAGGGTAAATGACAGTATTTTTTATTTCTGACATTTTTAAAATAATTCAACATTTGTTCTAATTTTTGTATAAAAAGTCATATTTCTGGTTGTTCGAATACATTTTTTCATGTATAATAGATATAAGTTAATCGTACTGAAGGTGTTCAGTATAATATGATACATAAAGGAGATGTTTGCCATGGTAAATTTATTAACAGGACCTAAGGGAAGCGGAAAGACACAAAAAATGATTGAGCTGGCTAACGAGCAGGCAAAAAAATGCGACGGAAACGTAGTGTTTATTAAGAAAACACATCGCGATACTGCTAGTGTTTCCTTTGATATTCGTACTATTTGTATGGATGATTTTGCAGTAATCACAACAACAGACGCATATATCGGATTTTTATACGGTATGCACAGTTCCAACAATGATATTCAATGTGTATTTATTGACGGCATTTTAAAACACGCTGATATTTCAATCGAAAATATGCCTGAATTTATTGAAAGACTGAAACAGATGTCCAAAGAATGTGATATGGACTTCTATGTAAGCATCAGTGCTAAGAGAGAAGAATTATCCGCAGTCAACCTTGAAGGTTGTGCGTTTTTAAACTAACACATATATAAGGGGAAATCACGGGCAGCCTTATTTTGGCTGCCTGTTTTACGGTAAGAGAATATGAGCGGAATCAAAGATGCAAAGCGACGGCAGCGACGAAGACGCCGAAAGAAAAAAATACAACGTCTGACAGTTATATTTGGTTCTCTTTTTCTCATTCTCCTTCTTGTTTTTGCCGTACGCGGTATCTCACATAAGATTAATGAGAAAGAGAAAAAAGCAGAGAAGAAAACTACTGTTAAAAAAGAGAAGATTGACACTTCTCATGTAAAAGTGAAAAATCTCGTAATCAATACAAAAGACAGCAAAAAAGACAAAAATAAAACCCGTACGATCACCATCAGTTCTATGGGAGACTGTACTCTTGGAACAGATGAAAATTTTGACCAGTCACGGAGCCTGAATGCCTTTTATAATTCACAGGGTGCAGACTATTTCTTTAAAAATGTACGGTCTATTCTGGAAAAGGATAATCTGTCCATTGTAAATTTTGAAGGCACGCTTACTACATCTGACACAAGAGCCGATAAAAAATTTGCCTTTAAAGCTGAGCCGAAATATGTAGATATCCTGACGGGAAGCTCTGTAGAAGCTGCTAATATAGCAAATAATCACAGTTCCGACTATGGTGAAAGCAGCCGTACCGATACGCTCAAAGTATTGAAAGACGCCGGTATTGCCACCTTTGGTTTTGAACATGTGGCGCTTCTTGATGTTGACGGGGTTAAAGTCGGGCTTACCGGCATTTATGAACTGGCTGAGCACCTGGAGAAGAAACAGCAGGTAAAAGAAAATATTGCGGCGCTCAAAGAAGCCGGAGCTGAGCTTATCATTGTCAATTTCCACTGGGGCATTGAAAGGGAATATGTTCCCAACGATACTCAGAAGACACTGGCTCATCTGGCCGTAGACGAAGGAGCGGATCTTGTGATCGGCCATCACCCTCACGTTCTCCAGGGCATTGAAAAATATAAAGGCAAGTATATTGCCTACAGCCTTGGAAACTTTTGTTTTGGCGGCAACAGTAATCCGCAGGATAAAGATACCATGATCTTTCAGCAGACTTTCACCATTAAGAACGGCAAAGTAAAAGACGATGACAAGATCAATATTATTCCATGCTCTATTTCATCGAAAACCAATAGCAACGATTACTGCCCAACGCCCCTTAACGGAGAGGAAAAACAAAGGGTATTGGATAAAATCGAAGAATACAGTAAACAAATTTAAAATTGGGGACGAGGTAAAACTTAATTTGGGACGGAGTTTTTTGAAAAAACAATGTCATTAAGTTAAGTCCATCACGATTATTGTGTGCGTGGATTCAACCCGAACATATCGACAGATATGCTCGGGTTTTTCTTTTGGGATATTTTAGCTTTACCTGCAATCAGCATACTGAAGTTATGCAGAATCAGTTTTGCCAAAACCTCCTGTAGAATGGAGTTTTCCTGTTTTGAGTGAAATGCAATCAGACCAATGACATATTTTAAGAAACGGAAGCCCGTTTCGATCCCCCAACGAAGCCTGTAGATTTCTTTCAAATCTTTTTTCCGGGATAGATATTTGTATTCTTTGAATTGTGGTGCTACATCTGTTTGCTGAGTAAAGTAATGAAATAGCTGCTCAAATGCTTCGCAACTTAGTTTTTGCCGTTGTTGAACGAAGAATGAAGTAGTTAGGAATTCTTTATAAGAGAAAAACTTTCCTATTTCAAATCCCAGACTGTTATTGTCAAAAGACAGAATAAACTTCATAAGAACTGGCAGATTCCATTTACTTTTGCGTGAAAAAGCATTTGCATTTGAAGTGGTAAATTTTTCAGCTTTTGTCAAGTGAGATTGAATTTGTCAAGGACATTTTCACCCAAACTACGTCAGTTGTACCTTTCGTGCAACTACTGCACAATATCTGGGTTGTTTAAATCTGTATATTGATAGAAGTAAAAAACACCTCTGGCATCCTGTAAATAGACCTCTGAATAAAAGACGCTATTTTCATGGCAATTTTCTTTTGTACTCAAAACAGTCCACCGGATTGTTTTATCGTATGCTGGGCAACGAAAAGCGACGAAACAGGTGTCATTCATACACCCGCCTCGCCGCCAGTCTCATTATTTGTTATTGTGTTTTTCGCTATGTTTACGTTTACTGCCCAGCAATCCAGCAATTATGCCCGTTAATGAGATTCCAAAAAGTGCCAGCCACAATGCCAGATTTGTCTCATCCCCTGTTTGAAGGGGGTTATCGTTCGTCTTATCCGGTTTGCCTGTGGTTGCGGGATCTGTTGGCTTGTCTGGATCAGTCGGATCACTTGACCCGTTCGGCTTACTCGGGTCGGTCGGCTTATCCGGATCGGTTGGCCCGGTAGTGCCAGGATCTTTCTTCCACTGAGCCGTCAGCTTCAAATCCGCATCCAGAATGGTCACATTATCTCCCGGCTTATAGGTTTTTGTCCCGTCGTACCAGCCGGCAAAGGCATAACCTTTTCGGATAGGCGCCGCCTTGATAGTAATCGTCTCGCCTGGCTTCACATTCTCCTCATCGTAGGTCTCGCCGTCGACAGCTATGCCTCCATCCAGATCATAGGTCACAGTATAGGTGGTCTGATAGTCCGGCGTTCCGTCGCCATTGCTGTCAATCGCCCACACGGCATAGAGGGTCACATCCGCCGTTGTGATCCGATACTTTTCTCCGGTAATCAGGAACTTTTCCACATCCTCCTGTTTATCCTGAGCCGTGAGTGCGGCATCATGCTTTGTCGCACTCCAGCCCACAAAGATTTCTTTAGGCTTTCTTGTAAATCCCTTCTCCTCTGTCAATTCGACCTCGGTGTTCTTTTCTATACCTGATACCTTTGCCGGTGCAGCTCCGTTGCCGCCGTTGAGGTCATATGTGAGAGTGTAGGTCTCCAGCACATCCGCTGTTCCGTTGTTATTCTCATCATAGCCCCATGCGGCGTAAACTTTCTTATTTGCCGATCCAAAGGTAACCTTTGTGGTGGTAGTAGGCGCTGTGTCCGCACGGCTGAAAATTGAATTCGTCTGCGCTTCAGTCCAACCGATAAAGACAACCTTCTTGCCGTCCACATCGTCGTGGGTAGGCGCTGCTGTGCTCAAGGTAACCTTGTCTCCAGGGATATAAATGTTGCTATCCGTAGGTACAGTGCCGACAGTGCCGCCCTGCTGGGCATTGCCATCGTAGCTCAGCGTATACTCTTCTAGATAGTCCGCCGTTTTATTCCCATTGCGGTCGGCGGCCCAGACAGCATAAACATTGGTGTTGCCGTCATCATCGGCGTTTCCGCCGTCAGTCTTCGCCTTTTCCATCGTTACTTCTGTCACAATGCTGCTCGCCAGTCCATCATAATCAGCCTTGGTTTTGATAATGGTGTCCAAAATCGGCGATGTGCTCCAACCGATGAAGATATGGGCGTTGCCTGTGGTTTTATCGGTGAAGGTAAAGGTGTGGGAAGTCACCTCGCCGCCGGCAGCAGATGCCGGTTTATCATGGCCCAAGCTCTTGCCGGAAACCGTACCGCTGGTGGAGAGCTTCGCCGTTGCGCCTGCCACATGATGATGGGGACAGAGAATGTCTTCACGAACATTGTTATTGCCGTGGTAACGGACATGGACGGCATCATCGTTGTAATCCGGTTTGCCGTTGCCGTTGCCGTCCACCGCGTAGACAGCATAGAGGACAACATTATGAGTTGGCATTGTGTATTCATCCTCAGAGATAATCTTGTCGATATCCTCCTTCTTCGCGTCTTCCGGAAGAGGATCCGGGATCTGGTCTTCACTCCAACCGACGAAGATTGTATCCTCGCCCTTTTTCAGATTCCCTGTGCCGGTATAATCCGGTCTGACCTTCTCTCCCTCGATATGCGTGGAGGTCTCCGGAGCATTTGCTCCGCTGCCTTCGTTGAGGTCATAGGAGAGGGAATAGAGTTTTTTTACTTCCGCTTTAACGGTCACATCGCTGGAAATTGCTAATTCCTTGAGTTGCTCGGCGGTATATGTCTTGTCTCCGACCGTCCAGTTTCCGGTGAAGCGATAGCCTTCATCGGCGGTGACTTTTGGGATCACGTCCCCCAGTTTGTCCCCATGCCACACCTTGGTAGTTGATGCCTCGCCCAGCGTGGCATTCTCTGCCTTAAATGTCACCGTATGGGGCTGCTGCAGGCCAATCATCAGATTCTTTGCCGCAGCGATGTCATTGGAGGTCTTGTTCATATCCAAAATGACGGTTGCCGTGGCGGTGTTCTCCCCCGCATCCAGCGAGAACATTCCTCCGCTTTCCGGCAGGGAGAATTTCAGCGGATTATCATCATTGGCACCGGTGCTGCCCGGGTTGGTGACAATCACATGGTAGGTGTCCGCCCGGCGGCCTGTGAATGTAAATGTTCCACTTGTGGCAGTTTTCTTATGCGCATCCGCCCCCTCAGTGCAGTTATCATTGCCGTTGCTGTGGTTCGCTTCTACCGTAACACCGCCTGTGTAAAGTTCATCCTTGTCTTTGTCATATGTGCCGTTAAAGTTTTTATCGATAAAAATCTTACCGGCAATGACGCCCGTCTGGAATTCCACCTGAATGCGGGGCAGAGGATTGTGACCCTGATTCAGCGTATTGCCCACGGAATAGGGGGACACGCCGCATGGTCCGAAGTTGATCTCACTGCCCACCAAATTCGCGTTCCCTTCAAACATCGGCTCCAGACGCATGTTGACTTTCAGTTCGGCATCTTGAGGGATTGAAGTAGTGCCAGGCTTCGCCGCAATGCGGATCATTTTGACTGTTTTCCACTTCGCAGTCTTTTCTTCATCGGTGGTACACCCAGCTAATAACTGTTCCTCAGTCTGGTACTTAGCCGTATTGGTGTAATGCTTCTCATCACCCGCCACTTTCTTTGATTCAATATCCGTGGCATAGGTGACCTGAATCTCACCTTGATGATCCCCACCAATCCAGAGCCCCGGTGCTCTAGTCAGATTCATGTCAAATTCAAATGCCGTATCCTGCATATGACTATCCCACAAGTCGCCTTCCTTAGGCACCGGGATAAAGTAATAGAAGGCCTGGGCGTCCGCCTCAGAGAACTCTCGCCCCGTTTCATTCTTCAGGGTGAACAGCATGTCCACCACGTGATCTGCGTCTTTCAGGTAGACCTTTTTCCCATCATTCTCAAAATTGAAATACTTCGTCGCATCGAACTCAGCTTCAGATCTTTTCTCCGTCATTCTTGCGCCGAAAGTGAAGGTCAAGCCCAGACGCGCCGCCACTACAGACAGCTTCGTGCCCTTTGCGTTGACATTAAAGGTGCTGTACCGCACCCCCTCATCCATAACCTGATATTGTGCCAAGGTACCATTGTTTGATGTTGAGGTCAGTGATGCACTCTTAAACCGTACGCAGTCTCTCATATCGAGGGTCATGGCATCGGCATCCTTGGCGATATTCATATCAAAGGAGATTCCGATCTGGTACTGCCCCAGTCCATCGGTGAACCAGCCGACCTTTGCGGGGTTATCTTGGTTCGTAAAGGAAATCTTGTACAGCTTGTAGCCTGCTTCGTCAGATGTCACAGCCTCAAACTTGTATGCAGTTTTGGGTATTTCCGTTCTTTGGGGATTCGTCACAGTCTCTGTGACTGCATCGAGCAGGAAAACCTTATCCGCTATTCTACCAACCTCCTGATACAGCTTGAGATTTTCAACAGTTATCTTCTCCGGCAGACGGATATAGATTTCCTGATCCGTTGTGACATTATTGGAGGAATAAGGATAAGCGGATGAACTGAGCAGGCCGTTGAAGGTAATGGTGTCTCCCGCCGTTGCGGAGGTCTTGCTCAGGATAGGCACTCGCTCCAAAGTTCCTTCCTTATACGCCTGCTCCATGGCCAGAGGGATCTCGCCCCTTGTGTTTGTGACCTTTACGGTATAGTTGCCCGATTTGGCTGTGCTATCACCTGAAGCGGTATCGTACATTTTCATGGAAGCAAAGTTGGAATAAGTAGCCGCGTCTGCGGTCAGCAACTTGCCGAAGGTGGTGGCGTATCCCGATGTAGGGTCCTGGTCACGGGAGGACACATAGCCCACGTAATCCTTCTCATAGCTGCCTACGTTGGCCTTGATCTTGGTGAAATACTCGTCCTCACCAAGTCCTGCCATCTGGGCGGTAAAGGTGACAAAGCCGCCGCTGCTGGTGAGGGTGCCGTTGTACTTTTGCTCGGTTGGGTTCGTTGTCGTCGTGTACCAGACTTCCACAGTATTGCCCGTGGTTGCAGGAATCTTCTGGGCGGTGACGCCGATTTTATCATTGTTTGCGTAGGTGAATTCCACCGTCTTTGCAGCGCTCTTATCGCCGCCCTGGTTGACCACATGGAACTGTCCCAGATAATAGATAATATCGGAATCGCCTGCGTAATTATTATAGATTGGCTGATTGTTGGCTTTTCCCGTCACACTCATGCTCTCTCCTGCTTGGGCCGTGAAGCTAAATGTCGTGCAGTCGCCATTATAGAGATACCATGTACTGTCATCCTGCCAGGTAATCGTTCCGCCCACTGCGGAGGCAGCACCGGTAGTAGGCGTTTTACCCTCGTAGCATCCGGGGGCGCTCTTACCGGTGTTGAAAATCAAATCGCTGCCCCACTTGACGGCATTTGTAGTTGTGACGTCACAATCGGACGTCCACTTAAAATAGGGGGTCAGGTAGTCCTGCCCGTACTCCAGGTACAGGTTTTCCCAGGTCAGTGTGACGGTATGATCGATATCGTTTTGCGTCTTCTTGAAGTTAAAGCCGTCCTTATAGCCGCCGTCCGCATCCTTGTGATTTTCAGGATTCAGCAGGTTGGGCCTGGTGGACTGTCCCGCAGGATCCCAGGTGATGTGATCGAATTCCGCATAAATATTGCTGCCATTTTTTGTGTAGTATGGCAGGGCAAAGGTGATCTCCAGCTTCTTGAAGAACTGGGGCATATCGATGTAGTCCTTGTCCGGGTTTATCCAGATTTGCCGCAGGGCAAAGGGCTGATTCGCTGCCGTAGGTACACCGCTCTTCACACCGACACGTGACAGTCTAGGACCGGTCTGGATAGCTCTGTTGTCATCGGCCGCATCATTGTATTTGCCCGTAATCTTAGGAGTGGAGGAGATTGTCTGATATGTTTGAGCGTCTGTGTAGACTTCGATTTTAAACGAAGAATCCTCGAGTTTCTGTTCCGACCTTCTGTTCCATAGGGTGGTGTCCGGAGCCAGAACGATATTAAAGCTGTTCTTTTCCGCCGTATTTTTGAGAGAATAGGTGATGGTGCCATTTGTGGGACAGTATCCACCGTAATTGTTCTTACTATGCAGCTCGTCAATGCTTTCAGGCGTTACGCTCTCCGCCATACCGCCCCGCTCAGGAATCGGATATTCCACCACGGTCAGCCCGTCAGGCACGGTGATCTTCACCTTTTTGTTCGCCAGATTCAACTTGCTTTCCACCTCAATGTGCAGGGTAAACTGCTTGGAAAAGTCAATGGTGAAGGAGTCTCCAGCTGACAAAGCCTGATTGTTCACTCCCTCCGCCCGGATCTCGGCGGTGACAATCTTCATTCCATCTACAGCGCTATCGCTATCTTCCAGCGTCTGAATATTCAGGGTCTCCACAAACGCTAAAAGCTTGTCGATCTTGTCTGCGTCGATCTGGGTCTGTTCTTCCCACGCCATGCGTTCGTATGCCCGTTTGGCGGCAATGGCCTGCTCCGAAAGGTCAAGCATCCCTTCTTCATCCAGCTCATCTGCCTGCTCCAGCAGAGCAAGGACGGCGTCGATCTGCTCTTCCACATTGGATGACTCTAACAGCTCCTCCGTGGCATCAGCACCCGGAGAGACACTCTCCGCACTCTGTCTTTCTTCTTCAATGAGCGGCTCATCCCGCATAAGTTCCTCGGCCGCCGATACTTCCATCTTATTTGCGCTGAGCAACACAACACAAAGTGCCACACTGACGGCTCTGCGCCAAAAATAAGGCCTGTGTTTATGTGATTTCATTGATATAATCCTCACTTTCCTCATAAATACAAACTATCTCGCGATAAAAGAGACCAAAAGCTAAAAAATGAATGTTGTGTTTTGCATTAGAGCTATAATCAAAAGGTACCTTTTGACAGTCCTCTTCATTCTCAAATTATACAGCCAAATGGTCTGAACTGCAAGACCATTTGGCTGATTTTAAATGTAAAGCATGAAGGCTTTTCTTATTGTGAAGTACAAGGATGTTATCGGCGAAATATTGTCAAAAGGTACACCTTTTGATATGCACATAGCCGTTATTATTTCGGTTTTCCGCCTTTTGAGAAGCCTGTATTCCCGCAATCTTCGGTAAAACGTGACTCCGCTCATGTTACATTGATTAAGAACTTCTTCAAAAGGAAGTCTTTTTTGTTCCCAAGCGTGGATGATTTTTCCAAAATCACTTATGAAGGTATGCAGCGCATCGAGCGATATTTTTTATCCGAAGATGCTCTGCGTGAAGCTTTACTGAACGCTCTGTGCCACAAGCAATACCAATCCGTCGTTCCTGTTCAGATCAGCGTATATGAAGATAAACTGTATATTGCTAACTGCGGCTGCCTGCCAGAAAACTGGGCATTAGGGAACTTGATGCGTAAACACGCTTCCAGTCCGTACAATCCTAAAATCCTAACATCGCTCACGTATTCTACTTGGCCGGATTTATTGAAAGCTGGGGGCGTGGAATTGAAAAAATTTGCTCAGCCTGTAAAAATGACGGTGTGCCGCAGCCTACTTACAGCATCAATCCCGGCGATATTATGATTAAGTTTACCGCACCAGAAGATCGCATTATTCGTTCTGCCACCCACAAGGTGACAGATAGAGTGACAGAATTTCCATTCGCTCGTTGCGCGCTTTGTTGATTTCAGCCAAAGTTTCAACAGAGTACCGCTCAAAAATAGATTTCATAAGCAATCAACTCCTTTATGTTGAATTTTCAGCGGTTATAAGGCTTTTTAAACTCCTTTCCTACAACTGCTTTTCCATTCACCACAAATGAGCCGCAGTCATATGTATTTGGTGGCAGAGACCATCATTTACATATTAACTCTTGTTTTTAAATATTTTTCTATATTTTTAAAACCAAAAGGCGACTATGTAGTTTTACATAGCCGCCAAATCCACGAGCACAATAATCGTGATGAGCTTAACTTAATGACATTGTTTTTTCAAAAAACCCCGTCCCCAATTAGTAAGAACCCTGTTCCTAATTTACATTTTATAAAACATTTCATATAACATAACCATTACCGGCATGGTGATAATACAGAATATTACGGACATAACATTGATCACGCTGGCATATTTTACGTCTTTGTCATAAAGCTGTGCCAGCTGTGTGACCATCGCCGCTGCCGGCGCTGCTGTAGCGAGAAGTACGATCATCAGAATATATTCTGCATCCGAATGAATGCCCGCACGGCCCAGAAGTCCAAATCCTGCAACTCCAAGCAATGGATACAGGATCAGTCGGAAGAAACAGATAAGATACGGTCTCTTCTGTTTAAATACCCACTTAAGATCCACATTTCCAATTGCCATACCAATTACCAGCATGCTGGCTGGACTAATCATACTTCCGAAGCTGCTGACGCAGGTGGCAAGTACACCGGGAAGCTCAATCTGGAATATAAAGAACAATAATCCAATGACCATTGCAAGGATATTCGGATTGAGAAAAATATTTTTATAGTCTTTTTGTACTCTCTGGCTGATCAGACTGACACAATGCGTCCACATCAAAACAGTCTGCACAATAATAAATGCTGTGGTGTAAAATACCCATTCGCTGCCAAGCACTGCTCCAACAAGAGGGATGATCAGGTAACCTGCGTTGGTATAAATAAGAGACGCTTTTTCAATACTGTTAAAATGAAAAATCCGATCCAACATCCATGTACCTACGATCAAAACAATATGCACAACAATTGCTGCCAGCACTGCCAGCAGCAACCCTTTGATTTTATCATCTGTCATCTCAATCTGGAAAGAATCCACGATCACACAAGGTGAACAGATATATACGACCAGATTAGATAGTACTTTCCCATCTGATTCCTGAAACAGACCTATCTTTACAATGAAAAATCCCACCGCCATAATAAGGAACATTGCAAGAATCTGTTCTGCCAGTAATAAACTAAGCTCCATTATTCGGTAACCTCTTTTGCCTCATCCTCCAAAGGGATCACTTCTGTTGGATCTGCCGCTTTCGCTTCTTCCTCTGATTTTCCCTGCGTAACTCCGTCAATCGTCAAAGACATCACTGTATTTGCCTTCTCATCTTCTTTGTATTCCATTGTAATCTCCTGTCCCACTTCGCATCTTACTACATCGAGGAAGTCTACAACAGACAGGTCAAAAATAGCATCCGATCCTTCAACCATAAGATAATAATGAGAAGTTCCCTCCAGAACCGCCTGTGCAATCTTTGTGATTCTCCCGGTTATTGTCTTCACTTCTCTCGTATCCTCTTCTTCTTTTTTCACACCACTGCTCATAAGAAGTTCCAGATAATTTTCTTCACACTGGCTCACACTGTCACCGATGGCTACAATCTGATATTTCTGCACATTCACCATGGCATATTTTTTCACCAGACCCGCATCGTCTTTGAGTGCGATAAAATACGTGGGCTCATCAGAAATATTTAAAAGCAGTGGGAAAGTTGCCTGATATTTCAAATTCTGCACCTGACCTTCCGCAGAAGACATAGCTGCAGCCTCTGTAGCGCCTTCTACCTTATAATACTTTGTCTCCATCGTCCGCTGATTAGACAATACAAATCCCACATTAGACTGGTCACCATTTACAGAAGTAACACCTGTATACATCCACACATCATCTTCAAGAGCCAGATAATTATAACCATCTGTTGTTTCCAGACAATCCTTCTGACTTAACACGCTGTTAAAGAAACCATGCTTTAAAGTTCCATAATAATCAAAAAGCTGCACAAGAAGATCAGCAGAATATGCACGGTCCACCCACTGCGGAACATTTTCGATATGATAAGTTTTCGTCTCTCCGGTAATGGCGTTACAAAGCACTACTTTTCCTACTGTTTCACCGCCAAATAATCCAATATTGTATTTCTTCACCGGTGCGATCCAGTATGGAACGCCCTGATCGTCAATCTCAAAACTCAGCTCTCCGTAAATATACGTGGGATGTGCAAATCTTAAATGACGATAAATATTGCGGTTAAAGTATTCGCTGGTGGTATATTTCATCCCCTTTTCAAGCTTCACAAGCTCTGTGGACTGTGTTGCCATATTGATGCGGATATACGCCGGAATGCCTGACCGATGATTCGTCAGCCATTTAATCGGACTTGCATATTTTAAAGGAGATACCCGCACCGGATTATCCTTGTAATTGATCTGACTGTAAATATCATCTGCTTCAAACTGAGATACCATATCTACCATGCTTCCCATTTTACGGTCGCCCAAAATAGCCGCTGTATCTCTGTCAAGGATCGGTATCTTTTCAAAAGATAATTCCTCCACATCGTCAGCAAATTCTCCCTCTTGCACCTTCATAAGCTTCTGATATTTCTTCGCATTTACAATTGGTGAAGACAATAAAGTTCCCACCAGATAAACAACGCCCAATGCAAGAAGTACGGTTAAAATACTGCGAAAACCTTTATCGGTTTTGAATGCGCCTTTCCCCGGTTTCTTCCGCATTGTGTAATAGACAAGACCGATCACCGCTAATGCCATCACAAAAAACCATGTCTCGGAAGAATGGATATTGAATGCAGGAAGTGCAACATAATAATAAATTCCTGCTACTATAATGACCATCAGCGCAATCGCTAATTTCCCTTTCTTTTTCATAGATTACCTCCCTGTTTATTTCTATCTCTATGCGAGATTCTTACCAGAATTTACGTCTCCATACTTTTGTTGTAAATAACATCAAAAATGGAAATATTTCCAAACGTCCTGCCAGCATATCAAAACAAAAAACAAGCTTTGACAATGGAGAAAATGCAGAAAAGTTTCCTGTAGCTCCCACATCTTCAATTCCCGGTCCGATATTATTAAGTGTTGCAATTACAGAACTAAATGTCGTTGCAAAATCAAAATTGTCTGCGGAAACAATTAATACGGATAGTCCTGCAATCCCGGCATATGCCATGAAGTAAACAAATACGCTTCTAATGACATCATTTCCCATCTTTTTCCCATTTACACATATGAGATTCACAGATTTTGGATGAGCCATCTGCTTAACCTCACGCTTGATGCTCTTCACCGCAATCATAAAACGTGATACTTTAATACCGCCACCGGTTGAAGAAGCACAGGCTCCGATAATCATAAGCGCAATCAAAACACATTTAGACAACATTGGCCAGACGTTAAAATCTGCCGTCGCATATCCGGTCGTCGTAATAATGGTTCCAACCTGAAAGACCGCATATCGGAAGGACTTCAGTACGCTTCCATACTGTGGAAGGATATTGATCGTAATCACCGCAGTCGCTGTAGCAATGATTCCGAAATACACGCGAAGTTCCTCATTTTTCCAAACTGCCTTGTATTCTTTGATCAACAACAGAAAATAGAGGCTGAAATTCACGCCGAATAAAATCATAAATACAGTGATCACACCATCTACGTAAGCACTGTCAAAATGCCCCACACTGTCAGCATAATTGGAAAATCCTCCGGTTCCTGCCGATCCGAATGAATGGATCAGACTGTCAAACAGGCTAAGCCCCCCGAACATGAGAAGAATGACCTCCAACGCTGTCAGCGCAAAATACATACCGTACAGAATTCTTGCTGTGGACATCATCTTAGGAACCAATTTATCTTTCTCCGGTCCCGGAACCTCTGCCCGCATCAGATACATACTGCTCTTCTTATCAAGAGAAGTTAATACCATAACAAATACTAACACTCCCATACCGCCGATCCAGTGTGTAAAGCTTCTCCAGAAGTGCATACACTGCGGAAGGATCTCAACATCCGGCATGATTGATGATCCGGTTGTCGTAAAACCGGATACCGTTTCGAAGAATGCATCCAGATAACTTGGTATGTAACCGGACAGGAAAAACGGAAGTGCTCCGAACAGAGACCACAAAATCCACGCAAGCGCTACGACTACCATTCCTTCTTTCGCATATATGGTAGAATTTTTCGGTTTTTTTCTTCCTCCGATCAAATAGATCAATGTCAGAAGGATGATCGGCGGCAGAAAATACACCGCACTTTTTTCTTGATAGATCACTCCGACAATTGCCGGAAGAATCAAGAGAAGAGCCTCGACTCCTAACATTTTTGCCAATATATGAGCAATCATTTTTCTATTCATAACGCTATCTCCTATGCAAGTATATCAATGAAGTTATCAATCGGACGTCCTTTGGTCACTACAATTACACTGTCTCCGACTTCGATGTGACTGTCTCCATTTGGAATAATGACCTTCCGGTCTCTTCCAATACATGCAATCAAGGTGTTCGGCTTCGTCGGAAGATTTTTCAATGGAATATTCGTATATTTACATTCTTTCTTAATGATAAATTCCTGTGCCTCAACCTGTCCATTTACCAAACGGTACATGGATTCCACATTAGCGCTGTCGTGAGAATTCTTTCTTGCTCTTACATATCTTAAAATAGCATCAGCTGTAGCACTTTTCGCTGATACGATACTGTCAATTCCAAGTCCCTCTACCATCTGGGCTCTCGTGTCTTCATTTACCTTTGCAATGATTTTCTTCACACCCTGCGTCTTGGCAAATAAAGCCATAATGATATTTTCTTCATCCATGCCGGTAAGCGCTACCACTGCGTCTGCCTCACCAATCCCCTCTTCTAACAGAAGGTCATGACTTGTCGCATCCGCATTGATCACGGTTGCCTTAGGAAGAAGCTCACACAAGGTCTCACACCGACTGCTGTCCTTTTCGATAATTTTTACCTGCATACCAACCTGAAGAAGCTGTAGCGCCAAATAAAAACATAAATGTCCGCCTCCGCAGATCAATACGTTCTTAATACGCACCGTTTTTTTCATAAGTGATTTGAAAAAGTTCTTCAAATTCTGATGTGATGCGGCAATGTGCATTTTGTCTCCTGCCTGAAGCACAAAATCTCCATCCGGAATATATACCTCATCTTTTCTTTTTACTGCACAAATCAACACTTGAATCTGGAATTTCCGATACAACTCTCCAAGAGACAACCCGACAAGCGGACTGTCATCACGGACCGCATACTCTACCAATTCCACTTTTCCCTTCATAAATGTCTCTACTTTATTTGTCTCCGGGAACAGAAGAATTCTTGCTATTTCATTGGATGCTGTCAATTCCGGATTTACTGCCATGCTCAAATGCAAATCCTCTTTTAATAGGTCCATCTGTTTATAATAAATCGGATTTCTTACTCTGGCAATTGTATGCTTTGCCCCCAGTCGCCTTGCCAGAAGACAGCTGAGCATATTCAATTCGTCTGTAGATGCACAGGCGATTACCAGATCTGCATGCGGAACATCTGCCTGCTTCTGCACTTCTGCATCTGCCCCATTTCCTGTAATACAGAAAATATCCAATTCATTCAAAGCAGCTTTTAACTTTCCTTCATTTTGATCAATCAGTACAATGTCATAATTTTCTTCGGATAATTGAGTGGTCAGTTTATGGCCTACTTTTCCATCACCGATAATCACAATTTTCATCTCTTATACTTCCTCATCCTTATATGATTTTTCTTATTGTTTTCAGGATTTAACGCAAAAAATCCCTTTATAGCACCCACGATTATAGCACCTTTATAATAAGAAAAAAAGCCCCATCAGAGACTTTTTTTCTTATTATAATTACTTATTCGTTTCTTGTGTTCATTTATTCTTCTGCTCTTTTTGCAATCTCTGCTTCCTGTACATCAGAAGGTGCCTGCTCATAGCGTGCAAACTCATAAGAATAAGATCCTCTTCCGCCTGTCATAGAGCGAAGTGTTGTACAGTAACCAAACATACCTGTCATTGGAACATCTGCCAGAATTTCCTGACTTCCTCCTGCTACCGGGTTCATTCCAAGCACGCGACCGCGGCGTTTGTTAAGATCGCCCATAACATCTCCGGTATAATCGTCAGGAACTGTAACCTTCACAGAAGCGATAGGCTCTAAGAGCACCGGTGATGCTTCCATGATTCCTTTCTTAAATGCCTGAATAGTAGCAGTCTTAAATGCCATCTCTGAAGAATCTACCGGATGATAAGATCCATCATATAAAACAGCTTTTACGCCTACAACCGGATATCCGGCTAAAGGTCCCTTAAGGACAGATTCCTGCAAGCCCTTTTCTACTGCCGGGAAGTAATTCTTCGGAACCGCTCCTCCTACAACTTCCTCTGCAAATACATATGGTGTCTCCATATCGCCTGATGGCTCAAATCTCATTTTAACATGTCCATATTGTCCATGTCCGCCGGACTGCTTCTTATATTTTGTATCCACATCGGAATTCTTGCGGATAGTCTCTCGGAATGCAACCTTTGGAGTCTCCAGTGTAATCTCACATTTATATCTGGATGCCAGCTTACTTGCAGTAACCTCTAAGTGCTGATCACCCATACCATAGAGAAGTGTCTGACGGTTCTCACTGTCATTTACCATCTTAAGTGTAACATCCTCAGCCATCATTTTCTGTAATGCCTGTGAAACTTTATCCTCATCACCTTTGTTCTTCACTACATATTTCATATATGTATATGGTTTGGAGTATTCTGTCTTACCGAATAATAATGGTGTTGCTTTTGCAGAAAGTGTATCTCCTGTCTTTGCATCTGATTTTGCAATAGCTCCGATATCTCCTGCAAATAATTCACTGACCTCTACCGGCTTGTTTCCTACCATTGTATAGATCTTACCTAATTTTGCTTCTGTGTCTGTATCTGCATTATAGAGGACGTCCTCTCCTTTTAACACACCTGAACATACTTTAATGAAAGAATACTTACCGATGAACGGATCTACCATTGTCTTAAATACATATGCGGATTTTGCTTTTGCGAAATCATAGTCTGCTGCATAGATCTCATTTGTCTTACGATTAATACCTGCACACTCTCTGTAATCAGGGCTTGGGAAAAATCTTACGATATCAGACAGAAGATTTGCCACACCCTGTGCCTGGAGGTTTGAGCCCATAGCAACCGGAACAATGAGACCGGACATTACTTCTGTTCTCATAGCTGAACGAATCTCTTCCACAGAGAATTCATCACCGTCAAAATAACGCTCCATAAATTCTTCACTTGTCTCAGCAACAGCCTCTAATAATTTCTCGCGGTACATCTCAAGATTCGGTTTACAGTAATCCGGAATCTCACACTCTTCTCTCTGTCCGACTCCTGTATAACGTCTTCCTGCATTTTTAATAATGTTGACATATCCAACCAGCTTTTCATTTTCACGGATTGGCTGGAAATGAGGCGCGATCACTTTACCGTATCTGTCTGTCAGATCCTGCACTACCTGACGGAAACTTGCGTCATCCACATCCATCTCTGTCACATAGACCATACGAGGCAGGTTGTATTTATCGCATAATTCCCATGCTTTTTCCGTTCCTACTTCCACACCTGCTTTACCGGACACAACGATAACAGCTGCATCTGCTGCGCTTACTGCTTCCTCAACTTCACCGACAAAATCAAAATATCCCGGTGTATCTAAGATATTGATCTTCGCTTTCTCCCACTCGATCGGTACTAATGTTGTGCTGATTGAAAATTGTCTCTTCTGTTCCTCTTTATCAAAATCACTGATCGTATTGTTGTCCGCTACCTTACCCATACGATTGATTGCTCCTGATACATAGGCCATAGCTTCTACAAGGCTTGTCTTTCCGCTTCCGCCGTGTCCTAAAAGAACAACGTTTCTAATCTCATCCGTTCTGTAAACTTTCATATTATGTTGCCTCCTTACCTTAGTAAAAATCTCATGTATATATTGTACTAAATGTTTAGCTTTATTACAACTATTTTGTGCATTATTTATAATTTTTTATCATATTATCATGGCGATACATCTCTGAATTCTCTCTATAATTTTTCCGCCTTGATAATCTCTTTATCATAACTTGCCACTACCTGATATCCCGGCGGTACAACAAGGAACTCTTCTTCTGACCACATTCCATCCACAAGCTTCCTGAGAATTGTATTTTTTCCCAAAACTGCATCAAATTTCCATCCTTTCTCTCCGGCAAGTTCTTGAATCGCGTTTTCATACTCCGGAAATGAAAGGTCCTCCCACTTAATATAAGTAAAACCCTGATAAGAATCTGTAAATGATTTTTCAATTTCAACAGCCCGTCTTGCCTTTTTTTCACTTCCTTTATACCTTGTCAAATACATTTGATATCGTCTGTCCCATACCGCATCATCATCCAGATATCCAATTTCCACAAACCCGGGAGTATAGTAAAAAAATCCCTTATGTGTGTCGTAATAATCCGCATATTTTTCTTTACTTCCCATAAAAAGGGTGATGCAATCATGTGCTCTCGGTACTACAAGTGGATATTTGTTGCTGTGAAGACCAACCGTCGCATTGGAACACAGACCATATCCTAAGAGAATCGCATCAAAATCATTTACCTTTGTATCATTAGAATATCGGTGATTATTTCTCTCCAATTCATCAATCTCATTTTGCAGCGCCTCGCGAAGATTATCCGGCCGATCATGCAGTTTCTGACGAAGCAACGTTACGTCAATTACATTTTTGCAATTATATACAATACTGGCGATTTCTCTCTCTAAAATTTTACATCCTAATAATTTATAACGTCCCATACTCATTCCTTCTCCCTTTTTCCCGCATACCTATCTACCTATTATCATACTCTTTCATATTTATCATGTCCACCTCTTTATTTTTTCACTTTAAATTACTAAACTTCTCCACTTTAAAGTATTATAGATTGACAAATAAAATAGGAACGGGGTAAAATAGAGTTCGGGACGGGGTTTCCAAAATCCCCCGTCCCAGTTCTATTTTATTTCCACTTAGGAGGATTTACTATGAAAGACAAGATAGGTTTTATCGGTCTCGGACTGATCGGAGGCTCTATTGCGAAAGCGATCCGACAATATTTTCCAGACTGTGAAATCGTCGCATTTGACAAAGATAAAGGTACGCTTGCATTAGCCACACAGGAATCCATCATTGATGTGGCAGCGACTACCATTGACGATAATTTTGCAAATTGTAACTATCTCTTTTTATGTGCACCTGTTTCCTGCAATACTGCTTATCTAAAACAGATTGCACGCTATATAAATGAAGACAGCATTCTTACAGATGTCGGTAGTGTTAAGACAAGCATCCACGAAGAAGTACACGCTCTTGGTCTTGATGCTTACTTTATCGGCGGTCACCCAATGGCTGGCTCTGAGAAAAGCGGCTATGTGAATTCGAAGGCTATGCTTTTGGAAAATGCTTACTACATTTTAACACCTTCGGATACTGTCCCTTTAGAAAAAGTACAGAAATACACGGAATTTGTCACAGTTCTCAAAGCACTTCCGGTCACACTGGGATATAAAGAACACGACTATATTACCGGCACGATCAGCCACCTCCCTCATATTATTGCTTCCAGTCTGGTGAATTTTGTCAAGGCTTCTGACACCGAGGAAGAGTGGATGAAACATCTTGCTGCCGGTGGTTTTAAGGATATCACAAGGATAGCCTCATCCTCCCCCACGATGTGGCAGCACATCTGTTCACAGAACCGCGAAAATATTACTCAGATATTGACCGGCTACATTCAACTTCTGACAGAAGCGAAAGAACAGATTGCCGCCGGAGACGAACAGGCTGTCTACGGATTATTCGATTCTTCCAGAAATTACCGCAATTCTATTCCTGATTCCTCCTCCGGTCCGATCAAAAAGGCCTATGTTGTATACTGTGACATCATTGATGAAGCCGGCGGAATTGCGGCGATTGCCACCATTCTTGCATCGAATCATCTAAGTATTAAAAATATTGGAATTATACATAACCGAGAATTTGAAGAAGGGGTTCTGCGCATTGAATTTTATGAAGAGGATTCTTCTAAGAAAGCTTCCTTATTATTGCAGAAATACAGGTACATTGTTTATGAGCGTTAAATCTATCCAACCGGCTCGTCGCCTTCGCGGCGAGATTACAATCCCGGGAGATAAATCCATCTCCCACCGCGCTGTAATGTTTGGTTCTTTGGCACGAGGCACAACTAAGATCACACATTTTTTAAATGGCGCAGACTGTCTGGCAACGATTGACTGTTTCCGACAGATGGGAATCTCCATTGAACAGGAGCAGGAGCGCGTGTTGGTTCACGGGAAGGGACTTCGGGGATTGACCGCCCCGTCAGCACAGCTATATACCGGAAATAGCGGAACGACCACACGGCTTCTTTCCGGAATTTTATCCGGTCAGTCCTTTACTTCTGTCCTGTCAGGAGATGAATCACTAAATACGAGACCGATGAACCGAATCATGACTCCGTTAACACAGATGGGCGCCAATATCACAAGCATACATGAAAATGGATGCGCCCCACTTCGGATTTCCGCTAAATCTTTACATGGGATCTCCTATCAGTCTCCGGTAGCTTCTGCTCAGGTAAAATCAGCAATTCTACTTGCAGGATTGTATGCAGAGGGCGAGACTTCGGTGACAGAACCGGCGCTTTCCAGAAATCATACCGAATTAATGCTGTCGGAATTTGGTGCATCTATCCGATCTTCCATTCAGGAAAATGGAACGGCAACTGCTGTTATTCAGCCTTGTGACGAATTATACGCACAATCAATCTGCGTGCCGGGTGACATTTCTTCCGCAGCTTATTTTATAGCCGCCGCACTTTTAGTGCCGGATGCGGAATTGCTTATTAAAAATGTGGGCATTAATCCTACAAGAGCCGGTTTCTTAGAAGTGTGTCGTGCCATGGGTGCAGACATTACACTGTTAAACAAATCTGCAGAAGGCGGCGAACCACATGCAGACCTTCTTGTAAAGAGCAGCAATTTAAAAGGAACAACCGTACAGGGGAATCTGATTCCCACACTGATTGATGAAATACCAATGATCGCGGTTATGGCTGCCTTCGCCGAGGGAACTACCGTCATTCAGGATGCTGCCGAATTAAAGGTCAAAGAAACGAATCGAATTGATACCGTCACCTGTAACCTCAAGGCGATGGGCGCCAAGATCACTCCGACAGAAGACGGCATGATCATTGAAGGCGGAGCCGGATTAAATGGCGCTGAGATCATGAGCTTTCTGGATCACCGCATTGCAATGGCATTTTCTATTGCAGGCCTTGCATCGCAGGGAGAGACCATCATTCAAGAAAGCCAGTGCGTAGATGTATCCTATCCTTCTTTTTTCTCAACTTTGGAAGAAATTGTTGAATAGCGATTATTGAATAGAGCTCATCCGCAGAAACATATATTCCTTTAGAACAATACGATAAAAAAAGCTGTCAGCCAAGTTGTCTTCAAACTTGACCGACAGCATTTTTTTAATCTGTCTTATCCTCTGCCACAATCTTTCCACAGGCAATTTTCTCACCGGAATCTCCCGATGGCTGTGTGTGAAAATCATCCGGCCGATCGTGAATCACCACCGTTTTCCCGATCACATCCTCCGGGAAAAAGCGGGACGTATAGACGGACATCCACGCCTCTCCCGCATCGGAGAGCAGAGGCGGAAGATCCCCTGCGTGTTGGGGATGCGACTTATTCCCCGGGTTATAATGACCTCCTGTATTTGCAAACGAATCGGATTGCTTTCCAGTACAGCTTGCTCCTTCATGAATATGGAATCCATAAAACCCCTGCTCCTGTCCTGTCCCTGCTTCGGTAAGTCCGGACACCTCTGCCACAACGACAGTTCCTCCATACACGCCATAGAACTCTATTCTTCCCTTAATCTCGGGATGTCTGTTGTCGCCGGACACTTCTGCACTTGCTTCCGGCATTGCTGTAATTCTCTCCACGTTACACCACACTCCTTTTTGCAAGTTTATGAATGTACCCATTCAAAATAGAACAAAACAGAGTGTAACTTGTGGCTTTCTCTCCTTACAGTACCAATGACGGTGCGGAATAGACTCTTCCTGCCAACTCATTATCCAGCATATATAAGCTCTTTGGATCATCGCCAAACAGCGCATATTTCTTTACCAGATTATCTGCATTAGTCTCTTCTTCACCCTGTTCTTTTACAAACCAGTCTAAAAACTGCATGGTACGGAAATCTTTCACAGAATAAGCCGCATCATAAATGTTATGTATTAAACTTGTCACATACTGCTCATGCTTCAATCCTTCTTCCAGAACCACTTTCGCACTTGTAAGCTCCACATCCGGTTTCGCGATTGCTTCTAACGTAACCTTCTCTCCGTTGTTCTGTAAATACTGTACAAACAGCATTGCATGGTCACGCTCTTCCTGCGCTTGGATCTTATACCAATTTGCAAATCCGTCTAATCCTTCATCACTATAATAATTAGAAAAATCCAGATACAGATATGCAGAATAGAATTCTTTATTCACCTGCTGATTTAATAATTCTACAACTTTCTTATCTAACATAATCTTGGTCTCCTTCGTTCATTTTTCATTAAAATTATAGCTCGGTTTTTGGCACATTGCAATAAGTAATCCTTTCAAACATGTCGTATTCCATATCCTCATTTATTTTTATAACTGATGCATATATTTCTTAGTAACATCTAATATTCACTTATCTGCAATAGTATAGTGTGTATTTCGTGCTTTACCATTTTGTTTTAACAAGTTATTTTTTACCATTTTTCGAATAACTCTGGAAGCTGTAGAAGCACTCACTTCAAGCAGTTCCATCGCATTGTTTTTTGTAATTACACCATGAATTCTGGTGTATTCCAATATTTTTTCTTCTTCATCACTTATCTTTTTTTTACTAATCGTGGTGAACGGTGTACCTGATTTTACTTCCAGCATAGGCAACAATCCTCCAATCGAAACAAATTCAATTCGGTCTGCATAAATACTAATAAAGGCACTGGCACTAAAAGAATAATCACGATGAACCAGCAAATTCAGCAATGCTTCTCTAACTGCAATTTCAGGATAATCTCTGACATCAACCCGATACAATTTTTCTATGGTTGCGTGGGTTTGATTGTGAAAATCAATAAAATCATATATTTCGTTCATTTGCTGCATCAATGATCCTGCAAATTCTCGACGATCCTTAAAGATTGTCTGATCTGTCCCCTGAAATGCTGCCACTTTAACAGTATGAACACATTGGTCTGACAGGAGCAGTGCCAGATTGCTGTAAAGTCCATCTTGGTCTACCAGCTTCAAAGTACGCATTTGCTGAGATCCAAAATCAGTTTTTCGAAGTTCAAATTCTTTTTTTGTTGCCTCAAATGTAAGATTCTGATTTAAACAGCGCATTGTTTCAAAACAATCTCCGTCCGTTTCCTTTATCATACGCCGAATTGCCGTATCAGTTGCAGGAACATTGTTATATCTGGTTTAATTGCATCTCTTACCATATTGCTGATTTGCAGAGAAATACTATCTGCATTATCCAATCCGACTACTGTACCATCGTCTCGAACCCCTATATACAGTTTCCCGCCATCACAATTCGCAAAAGCAATGATTTCTTTTTTTATATCATCAACCACAACTTCTTTCAATTCTATGGTTTCACTTTCCCGAAAAAGCATAATACCATCTCCTTTATTTCAAGTTTGTATATTTATCATAGCAAATCGAGTCAATCGAATCGACACGATTTTGACACGATACTTTCATTATACCCAAAATCTCATTTTTCTAACTAATATATGATTACCTCTACACTGCCCACCTGCCGGAATAGACATCCACCAACCGTTACCGTGAATTCCCTGTCAAAAAATGGAGCAGATCACTCCGCTCCATTTTCTCACTTCCATATTATATTTCATCTACTTTTCTACTGATTTGCGCGGTAAGCTTCGTCCGCACTGTACACATCGAACCCGCTGCCTTTCAAAATATCCACAACCCGCGCTGGGTCATCACTCTTTAACACTGCTGCCGCATCACTTCCATTTGCGAATGCATACATATATTCAATGTTGATCTCTCCTTCTACAATCTGATGCATCGCTTTACTCAATGAGCCTGTCGCATGCGGTACACGCAGCGCTACTACATCGGTAAGCATGGATGTAATATCCGCATCCTTCAATGCCGCACGTCCTTTCTGCGGGTCTGACACGATCATGCGAAGCATTCCATAATCAGAAGTATCTGCAAGGCTAAGTGCTACAATATTGACATCATTGTTTGCCAATATGGATAAAACTTCGTCCAAACGACCTTCTCTATTTTCCAAAAATACAGACAACTGCTGAATGGTATTACTGATACTCATAATTCCCCTCCTTATAAATTCCTGTTATCAATGACACGTTTCGCTTTTCCTTCACTTCTCTGAATGGTCTTAGGCTCAACTAATTTTACTCTCACGGACACTCCGAGCGCCTGTTTCAAAACTGCGCCCACTCTATTTTTCAATTCATCCAGTTTTCGGATCTCATCAGAGAAATATTTCTCGTCTACCTCAACCATTACGGTAAGTACATCCAGATTATTTTCACGATCTACGATCAACATATAATGCGGAGCCACGCCGCCGCCCATAGAAAGAAGCGCTGTCTCAACCTGTGTCGGGAATACATTGACACCGCGGATGACTTTCATATCATCTGTACGTCCGGTGAATTTCTGAATTCTCGGAAGTGTTCTTCCACACTCACATGTATCACGCTCAATGCTTGTTAAGTCTTTGGTCCGATATCTCAGAAGCGGCATTCCTTCCTTGGCAAGTGTAGTAAATACAAGCTCTCCGGTCTCTCCGTCTGCACAGGCTGTGTGATCTGCCGGATTCAATACTTCAGGATAGAAATAATCCTCGTAAACATGCAGCCCTTTGTGATGGATACAATCCATAGCCACGCCGGGACCGGTAACCTCACACAGACCATAAATGTCAAACGTATTAATGTGGAAAATACTCTCAATCTTCTTGCGCATCTCGTCCGTCCAAGGTTCTGCGCCGTTAATACTTACTTTAATTTTCAGTCTGTCTATAACGCCCGCTTCCTGTGCTGCTTCTGCCAAATACATCGCATACGATGGGGTACATGCGAATGCAGTTGCTCCGAAGTCCTCCATACACATTAACTGTCTTTTTGTATTCCCTGACGACATAGGAATCGCCATTGCGCCAAGCGCACGTGCTCCGAAATCAAGTCCCAGACCTCCGGTAAACAATCCATATCCATAACAGATATGAATGCGGTCAGAGGCATCAAGTCCTGCCATCGTCAGCGCTCTCGCCACACACTCTCCCCACACATCTACGTCTTTTTGCGTATAGGATGCCAAGGTCAGCTTCCCAGTCGTTCCTGAAGTCCCCTGTACTCTGACAATCTTCTCCTGTGGAACCGCCAAAAGACCAAATGGATAGTTATCTCTTAAATCCTCTTTTGTTGTAAATGGAAGTTTATTGATATCATCAATCCCTTTAATATCCCCCGGAAGAACTCCGAGTTCATCCATTTTTCTTCGGTAAAAGGCAACATTATCGTATACATTTTTCACTTGTTTTACAAGCCTTTCACTCTGCAGTGCATGCATCTCATCTCTGCTCATGCACTCAATCTTCGGATCTCTGATCTGTTCTTTCCAATCTGTCAACGCTACTCCCGCCATGCTTCTTCACTCTCCTTCTTTTGTCACACGCTATAAGTCATCTTCTTCTACAATCTTCACATTATATTTCTTTAAAATCTGTGTCGCCTTTTCATAATCATCGGTCTGAAATACCATAACCGGTGCACGTCCGTCACGGATCACAAAAGAATAAATATAATTAATATTAAGCTTTCCTTCTGCCAATATGGATAACATCTGGTTTAAATTACCCTTTTTATCCTCCAGTTCAACCCCCATCACTTCGTGAACACTCACCACATATCCCCTCGCTGTGAGATATTCTTTTGCCTCCTGAGGTTTATCTACTACCAGACGAAGGATTCCAAAATCCGGTGCATCAAAATTGGCAACTGCCCGGATATTCACATGCGCCTCCGTCAATCTTGATGTTACTTCCATGAGACTTCCGGGTTTATTTTCTACAAGTACTGATAATTGTCTGATCATACGGCACCTCCTACAATCCATATCCAACATCAAAAGCCTGTTTGTTCACGGCAATCGTTTTCGGCGGCACTGTATTTTCAATCACTTCATACCACTGCTCTTTTGTAAAATCCATGTGCTGTGCCGCAACACCGAGCACGACTAAGTTAAACACTCTTGCATTTCCGATTTTCTTCGCTTCTTCTGTGGCATTTACCGTATAAACTTTGTGCTTTTGCTGTAATTGTTCTATGATTCCTTCCGGATACTCTGCTGCTCCGATCACGACCGGCATCGGATCGATTCTCCAGTCATTGACGATCAACGCTCCGTCTTTCTTTAAGAAATGTGCGTATCTCAAAGCTTCCAGACGTTCAAATGCAATAAGAACGTCCGCCTGCCCTTCCTCTACGATTGGTTCTGCAACTTTCTCTCCATAACGAACGAATGTCACAACGCTTCCGCCTCTCTGAGCCATTCCGTGAACCTCTGACAGCTTCACATCATATCCCGCGCACGTTGCAATTCCTCCTAAAACTCTGCTGGTAAGAAGTGTTCCCTGACCGCCCACACCGACGATCATAATATTTTTTGCAGCCATTACTTTCCCTCCTTTACCAATTCGATCGCATTGAATTTACACAGACGTTCACACAATCCACAGCCGGTACACATAGTATCGTCAATATGAATCGTTCCATCTTCATTTCTTGTCATTGCCGGGCAGCCCGGTTTCATGCACATCCCGCATTTCTTACATTTATCCGCATGAGCAATGTACAATGGTTTCTTGCCTTTTGTAAGCAATACACACGGACTCTTCGTAATGATCACGGATACTTCATCCTTTGCTACTTCCTCTTTGACCGTCTTCTCCAGTGTATCAATGTCAAAGGCATTGACTTCGATTACATTTTTCACACCCATTGCTCTGCAAAGCGCCGGTATGTCAATGGCGTAAGTCGGATCTCCCTGAAGTGTTTTACCGGTTGCCGCATGATCCTGATGTCCTGTCATTCCGGTTGTGGAGTTGTCAAGAATCATCACCGTACCGGTTGCATGATTATATACCATATTCATAAGTGAATTTACGCCGGTATGTAAAAAGGTGGAATCACCGATCACAGCTACCCAGTTCTTAATATAGTCTTTGCCCTTTGCCTTTTCCATTCCATGAAGCGTAGAAATACTGGAACCCATACACATCGTTGTGTCTACCACACTCAACGGCGCTACCGCACCAAGTGTATAACATCCGATATCTCCTGCCGCGTGCATTTTCAACTTATTCAATACATGGTACACACTTCTGTGCGGACAGCCCGGACATAGAATCGGGGGTCTTCCGGGTACTTGTGCCGCTTCGTCAAGGTCAGGATTTTCTTTCAAAATTGCTTTTCTTAAAAGATTTGCACTGTATTCTCCCTGCTCTGTGAGTATTTCTTTGCCGACTGCAGGAATTCCCCATGCCCTTACCTGTTCCTCAATTACCGGATCAAGTTCCTCCACGATATACAAGGTGTCAACTTTGGATGCAAACTCTTCAATCAATTTCTTCGGAAGCGGATTCACAAGTCCAAGCTTTAACACAGATGCTTCCGGCAACGCTTCCTTTACATACTGATATGGAATTCCGCTTGTGATCACTCCTATCTTTGTATCACACATTTCGACTCTGTTGATTGGAAGTGTATTTGCCGCTTCTGCAAGTTCCTGATTCCGCTTTTCGATTTCCACATGGCGAAGCTTTGCATTTCCCGGCATCATGACATTCTTTCTAATATCTTTGACATATGCTTTATCTTCCACATCTGTCCGTTCCTCCAGTTCCACAACGCCCTGAGAGTGCGCAAGTCTTGTCGTTGTCCGATAGACGAAAGGACGGTCAAATTTTTCACTTAATTCAAATGCAAGCTTCATAAATTCTTTTGCTTCTGCACTGTCAGATGGTTCTAAAACCGGAAGTTTTGCCGCGCGGGCTACCATTCTGGTATCCTGTTCATTCTGGGAACTGTAGAGTCCCGGATCATCTGCAACTACAATGACCAGACCTCCGTTTACCCCCATATAAGATACGCTGTATGTCGGGTCTGCCGCTACGTTGAAGCCCACATGCTTCATACATGCCATCGCTCTTGTTCCCGCAAGCGATGCACCTACCGCTACCTCTGTCGCTACTTTCTCATTTGGTGACCATTCGCAATAGAGATCTTCCTTGTACTGTACAAGATATTCACTGATCTCCGTGCTTGGTGTCCCCGGATATGCAGCAGAAACTTTTACTCCCGCCTCATAAGCTCCTCTGGCAATCGCTTCATTGCCGAGCATGATTACTTTCTTTTTATCCGCCATTTTTATAATCCATCCTTTCGTAAATCTGTCACTCTCTTTGCTTTTCCTTCAAATCTCTGAAGAGAATATGGCGCTACCAGTTTGATTCTTGTAGCTAATCCAAGCTGCGCCTTTAATTCCTTCACAATCCGCTGTTCTAATTCACTTAACTTACTGTAACTGTCAAGCAGTCTGTGATCTACCAGCTCTACGGAGATCGTCATAACATCCAGTCGATTCTTGCGTTCTACTACAATCTCATAATGAGGACCAATCTCAGGAATCTGAAGCAATACTTCTTCAATCTGCGTTGGGAATACATTCACGCCGCGGATGACAAGCATATCGTCTGCCCGTCCGGACAGATTCTCCATACGGACCGTTGTTCTTCCACATTTACAAGGTTCGTAAAAAAGTCTTGTCAAATCTCCGGTTCTGTAACGCACCAGCGGGAGCGCTTCTTTCCCAAGGCAGGTAATGACCAGCTCTCCTTTCTCACCTGCCGGAAGCACTTCCCCGGTCTTCGGATCGATCACTTCCGGTATAAACCAGTCTTCATTGATATGCATACCGCACAGTTCTTCACACTCTCCTGCAACTCCCGGACCGCACAATTCACTCATTCCGTAGTTTTGCGTACAAAGGAATTTCTCTCCCCATACTTTGTGCATCTCATCACGCATAGGTTCTGTCATTCCTTCTCCGCCGAACAGACCGATATGTACTTTCAAGTCTTTCTCCGGGTCCAGCCCCCTTGCTCTTATCTCTTCTCCAAGATGCAGTGCATACGAAGGCGTTGCAACAAGCAGCGTAGTTCCTACATCCTGCATGAACATAATCTGTTTTTTTGTATTTCCGGAAGACATTGGGATTACCGCAGCTCCAAGCTTCTCCAGTCCTCCGTGGAGACCTAACGCTCCTGTGAAGGTTCCGTAGCCAAATGCGATCTGCGCCACATCATCCGGTGTTGCGCCTCCCATACATGCAATTCTTGCCACGTTGTTCAGCCAGTTATCAAGGTCCTTCTTCGTATATCCTACTACCGTCGGTTTCCCGGTTGTCCCTGAACTTGCGTGAAAACGTACCAGATCCTTTTTCTCTACTGCAAATAGTCCGGTTGGATAGTTATCTCTAAAATCTGCTTTATATGTAAATGGCATTTTCTTCAGATCGCTCAGACTCTGAATGTCATCCGGTTTCACTTGTGCTTCATCCATTTTCCTACGATATGGCTCTACTTTCTCATAGATATAGCTTACGGTTTCTTTTAACCGTGCCAGCTGAATCTTCTCAATCTCACGTCTTGGCAGTGTCTCTTCCTTCGCCCAAATCATAGTATCTCCTCCTTCATACTTCCAAGTTATCAGATTATACTGAAAAAACAGCCGCAAGTATTTTCTTACGACTGTTTTAGTATAACACATTACTTTCGCAAGTTAAAGCATTAAGTTGCGAAAATTTATTTATTTTTTGAATGCCTTTTACATGTATAAGTGTCCAGATCAATTTTCAAAACCGTCACAGACTCCACAAGCTTCGGATTCATTTCGGACTCGTCAAATATTTTTCCTGTTTGATGTTCCATGATTTTTCCGAGCGCCTCTTTCTTCTTGTACGTTTCTTCCACAATTTTTGCATGCCCGTTTCCGATGAGACTGGCATAATAATAACTGTATTGACAGGCAAGGTCTCCTTCTGCTAACTCATGGTGACAGTCCATCTCAATACCGACTTTTGCATTTTTCCTGATCAGATCAATCTTACGGCCTTCCCCTGCACAGTGAATATAAAGAGTCAGCTCTTTTCCCTTCATATCGTACCCGAAATTCACCGGTACAATGTAGACTTCTCCTTCCTCACAGAATCCAAGGCGGCATACTTTACATGCTTCAATAATGTCTCTGATCTCATTGGGTTCGACCACTTCTCTTTCTCGTCTTCTCACGTTTCTTCCCTCCTTATTTACTCCTTGAATATAAATACCGGCATCGGCGGATTGTTCCCTCTGTTAAAATATGTATTTTGAATAACGGTATACTCTCTCGCCGGTAAGCTTCTCAAATATTCCAAGATGGCATCTTTTTCTTCAAATCCGGTATCTCCTCCGCTGTAAATGCAAAGGCTCATCATTCCGCCATGTTTTAATATCTTAAGACCTTTTTTAATTGCCTCTACACTCGTTGTCTTCTGTGTGGCTATCTGATGGTCTCCCCCGGGCAGGTACCCGAAATTAAAACATATCACATCTGCCGTCTCTTGCCCGGCATACTCATCCATATGCTCGTGACCGCCAAAAATCAACTGAACGCTGCCATCTTCATACAGTTTCCGCCCGATTTCGTGATCTCTCAGCAACTTCTCAGTTGCTTCCAGTGCCTCTTTTTGAATGTCAAATGCAAGAATATGTCCCTCATCTCCCGCAAGTTCACAAAAGAATCTCGTGTCGTTTCCCTTCCCCATAGTTGCGTCAATGTAAAAACCCCCTCGAACCGCCTGGGAACGAATGATCTCATGACACCAATGGGTGATCTGTGATTGTTTGCTCATTTTTCGTTCTCTCCTCCTATATGTTCTCTACGATATATGAAACATCAATGTAGCAATCTGAAAATATATGACAATGGAACAGGTATCAACAATCGTTGTGATCAACGGAGACGCCATGATCGCAGGGTCCATGCGAAGACGTTTTGCGAGGATTGGAAGGATGCATCCCACCAACTTTGCAATCACGATCGTTACTACAAGCGAAGCCGCTACCACAACAGCCATGGGAAGATTTTTATATACCCAGAAAATGCGAACCCCATTTGCCAATGCCAGAACAACTCCCACAACGATCGCAACCCGGAATTCTTTCCAAAGTATCGTAAAAAAGTCTGAAAAATGAAGCTCATCTACCGCCAGTCCGCGAATGATCAGTGTGGAACTCTGGGAACCACAATTTCCGCCCGTATCCATAAGCATCGGGATAAAGGATACTAAGAGTGGGATTGCAGTAAATGCATTCTCATATTTCGTTATGATCGCACCTGTAATCGTTGCGGAAAACATTAAGATCAAAAGCCATAAAATTCTGTGTCTCGCATGTTCGAGCACGGATGTCTTAAGGTAAGACTCCTCACTGGAAGCGATTGCCGCCATCTTATGGATATCCTCGGTCGTTTCTTCGGTCAACACATCAATCGCATCGTCAAATGTTACTATCCCGACAATATAGCCTTCCTGATCTAAGACAGGAATCGCGATCAAATCATATTTACGGAATAATTTCGCAGCATCCTCCCTGTCATCTGTGGTGCGGATGAAGATATAATTTTCTTCCATCAGTTCCTTCACCTGCGTATCTCCGTCATTGGTCAACAATGCTTCTGCCGTAACAATCCCGCAAAGCTTCCTTTTCTCCACTACATAACAAGTGTACACCGTTTCACTGTGGATTCCTATCGTACGGATTTTATCCAAGGTCTGCTGCACTGTCATCTGCAAAGTAACGTCAATATACTCCACGGTCATAATGCTTCCTGCGCTGTCCTCCGGATATTTCAGCAGGCGGTTGATATCTGCCCTTGTATCCTGACTCACCTGATCCAGCAGGTGATTGACTACATTTGCCGGCATATCCTCCAAGAGATCCACCGCATCATCTGTATACATGGCATCCAGGATCAATCGGATCTCCTGACTTGTGAAAGACTGAAGCAGCACCTGTCTCTGGTCATCATCCATGTAAGAAAATACTTCTGCCGCCTTATCTTTATCAATCATCCGAAACACAAATGCAAGATCTTTATCTTCCATATCCAGTAAAAGTTCTGCCAGATCCACCGAATTATATTCTGACAGGACTTTTTTCAGTTCTAAATATTTCTTATCTGTTAATAATTCAAGTAAAATGTTTTTTGCCATAATTACGCCCTCCTGTTTTAAGCCGCAGTATTTCCAACACTTTTCCAAAAAAGGGCATAAAAATACTGCCTGATCCATCGAGTTTCTCACGGACAGGCAGTTTCTGCACATCTATCACCACACCTTTATCACATCTGTGTTCCTTAAGCTCATGCGATAAAGGCGCTGCAAGAAGGCAGACTCATAGCATTGCCATATCCGTTCAACAATATGTAATTCCAACTTCGCGCCGAATTACCGTCCATGGTCTTACCTCCTTTTTCATTTATCCTATTTTTCTATTTGCTCGTTCAGTATACCCAAAAAATCCGGGAAAGTCAACCCGGCGTCTTTCTACCCCGGGGTATAGTGTGTGTTTCCCCCGGGGGACAGCGTGTGTTTCCCCCGGGGCTTATCGTCTTTTTACCCCGGGGTACGAAGCTCTTTTTTATTATAAAAGAACATGAGCACAGCCATCCCGCATATGATTCCGTAGCCCACCCAGCTGAGTACATCTGGAATCTGACCGAAGAACAAGAAGCCCAGAGCCGCCGAAAATAAAATCTGCGAATAATCGTAAACCGAGATTTCCCGTGCCGGCGCATAAAAGTATGCCGCTGTAATGGAAAACTGTCCGCCTGCTGCCGCAAGCCCCGCCAAAAGCAAGGTTATCAACTGTGCTGCCGACATCGGATGATAGTCAAAGATCAGCCACGGCAAAGTTGCCAGACAGGAAAAAGCCGAGAAAAAGAATACGATAAACGGGCCTTTTTCTCCTCTCTCTCCAAGCTTTCGCACCATCGTATAAGCGGCTCCTGCTCCGATTCCTCCCAAAAGCCCCAACACAGACGGGAACAGATTCATATTGGCAAATGTCGGTTTGATTACGAATAAACTGCCAAGAAAGGCTCCTGCTACAAACAGCGCCTGTGGAACCGTCACCTTCTCTTTCAAAATCAGGAAACTGAAGATTACCGCAAAGAACGGGGACATCTTATTGAGCATCGACGCATCTGCCAGCACTAAGTGATCAATAGCATAAAAATTGCACAGAATCCCAACTGTCCCAAATACCGCTCTCAAAACCAGATAGATGAGATTTTCCCGCTTACAGCGAAATGGTATGTTCTCTTTCAACAAGATTACACACGCAAAGATTGCCGCGACAAAGTTTCGAAAGAAGCTTTTTTGTATAGAGGGCAGATCACCTGCCATCCGTACAAATAGATTCATGAGTGCAAAACAAAATGCCGACACAACGATGTACAAGATTCCTTTATATTTTTTATTCATAAAACTGCTTCATCTCTTTTCTTATTTCTTCATCCTCTCTACAGATCAAAGAGAGACAACTGATTGGATTCCGGAAGATCTCCTAACAGTCCCAGACTACCCATGTAATCGATGACTGTTTTACTTGCCTTTGTTCTCTGGCGGAAATCATCCCTTGACAGATACGGTCCGTCTTTTGCCGCTTCCTCCATTCCTTCTGCCGCTTTCTCACCCATTCCGTCAATACTGGAAAACGGCGGCATTAATTTCCCGTCGATGATCTGAAATTTTGTTGCCTTCGCCTTATAAATATCAATCGGCAGAAACTCATAGCCTCTGGCATACATTTCCTGCACGATGTGCATATCCTTCATCGTGTCCTGCTCTTTTTTACTAAGCGAGGCGGACCTACGGTTATAATCATTAATGTAATACTGAAGCTTCTCTTTCCCCTGACACATGATCTCATAAGAGAAGGCATCTGCGCGGATACCAAAATAAGCTCCGTAATATGCAAGAGGATAATTAATCTTACAGTAGGCGATCCGGTACGCCATCATAACATATGCTGCCGCATGTGCCTTCGGGAACATGTATTTAATCTTTTCGCAGGACCAGATATACCAATCCGGCACGTCATGCTCAGCCATATCCTTCTTAAAGTCCGGCCACTCCTTACATTTCCCTTTTGCAACCGTTCCTTTACGGACACGTTCCATGATCGTAAAGGATTCCTCACTGTCCATCCCCTTATTAATGAGATACGTCATAATATCATCACGGGTACAGATTGCGGTAGAAATGGTTGCTTTCCCGCTTCGAATCAATTCCTGCGCATTGTTAAGCCATACGTCGGTTCCGTGTGAGAGCCCGGAAATACGGATCAGATCGGACAAACTCTTTGGCTTCGTGTCCACAACCATCTGAATAACAAAGTCGGTTCCAAACTCAGGAATACCAAGACAGCCCACCGGACAGCCTCCGATATCCTCCGGCTTGATGCCAAGTGCGGACGTATCATGGAACAGCGACATTACCCCCGGATCATCCAGTGGAATATCCGTTGCCACAAACTTATGGTCTGTTTCATTATATTCATTTTCCATCGCCGGAGAACTGATATATTCTTCCAGCGTCTTAATCATCGTCGGATCATCGTGTCCCAGAATATCTAATTTTAACAGGTTATGGTCAATGGAATGGTAATCAAAATGTGTTGTAACGATATCCGTTGTCATATCATTTGCCGGATGCTGCACCGGTGTAAACGAATTAATATCCTCGCCCAGCGGAAGTACGATAATACCTCCCGGATGCTGACCGGTACTTCTGCGGATACCGGTACACCCCTGCACGATCCGGTCAATTTCACAGTTTCTCTTTCCCTGACCTCTCTCCTCGTAATAGTTTTTCACATAACCGAATGCCGTCTTGTCCGCCAGCGTTCCTATGGTTCCGGCACGGTAAGTCTGCCCCGCTCCGAAGATAACTTCTGTGTACTTATGCGCATTACTCTGATAATCTCCCGAGAAGTTCAAGTCAATATCAGGTTCTTTATTTCCTTTAAATCCAAGGAACGTCTCAAACGGAATATCGAATCCATCCTTTATAAGAGGCTCTCCGCACACCGGACAAGCCTTATCCGGCATATCCCATCCACAGCCTCCGGCATATGCCCGAACCTCTTCCGATTCAAAGTCACTGTAATGGCATTTCTCACAGTAATAATGAGGGCTTAATGGATTTACTTCCGTAATTCCCGCCATCGTTGCAACGAAAGAAGACCCGACAGATCCACGGGAACCTACCAGGTAACCGTCTTCATTGGATTTCCACACCAATTTCTGTGCAATAATGTACATAACCGCAAATCCATTGGAAATGATAGAGTTCAGCTCTCTTTCCAGACGCTCCGTAACAACCGGCGGAAGTTCCTCTCCATACATGGAGTGCGCCTTATTATAACAGATCTCTCTTAGCTGCTTATCGGAATCCGGAATGACAGGAGGACATTTATCCGGTCTTACCGGTGAAATGCGTTCCACCATATCTGCAATTTTATTCGGATTCTCAATAACGATCTCCCGCGCTTTTGCCGAACCAAGATATTCAAATTCCGCCAGCATCTCGTCGGTTGTGTGAAGATACAACGGCGCCTGTTCGTCTGCATCTGTAAATCCTTTTCCCGCCATAATGATCCGGCGGTATACTTCATCCTCCGGGTCCATAAAATGTACATCGCAGGTTGCCACTACCGGTTTATTAAACCTTTCTCCAAGAGAAATGATCCGGCGGTTTATATTTCTGATGTCCTCTTCACTGTTTACGTTCCCGATTCGGCTACTCTCGATCATAAACCGGTTATTTCCAAGGGGCTGTACTTCCAGATAATCATAGAAATTCACGATTCTTGCAATCCGCTCCTCGGACTTTTCGTTTAAGATTGCCTGATAGAGCTCTCCTGCTTCACATGCACTTCCCACGATCAGACCTTCTCGGTACTTCGACAGTTCACTTTTTGGTATTCTTGGCTGACGTCCAAAGTATTCTAAGTGGGACTTTGACACAAGACTATATAAATTCACACGCCCGGTCTGATTCTTGGCAAGAATGATCACATGGTAAGAGGGCAGTTTTTTTACCGCATCTTTGCTCTTTGCTCCAAACTGGTTAAGCTTCGTGAGCGTCCGAATATTTCTCTCATCTAACATTTCCACAAAACGGACAAAAATCTCCGCCGTCGCTTCCGCATCGTCTACTGCCCGATGGTGATTTTCCAGAGAAATGTGAAGCGCATTCGCCACAACATTCAGCTTATATTTCGACAACGTAGGCAGAAGCATCCTTGCCATGGCAACAGTATCCACAGAAGTAAAATCCGGTTGAATATCCTGATACCGGCAGTTTTGTTCAATAAATCCCACATCAAATCCCGCGTTATGCGCCACCAGAACCGCATCCCCCACAAATTCCAGAAATTGTGGCAGAACAGTCTCTATATCCGGCGCATCCAACACCATCTGATCGGTGATGCTTGTAAGTTTTGTAATCTCAAACGGAATCGGCACCTTCGGGTTTACAAACGTACTGAAGCGTTCTGTAATCTTCCCATTTTCTACCTTTACCGCGCCGATTTCAATAATCTTATCTTTGATCGGACTAAACCCGGTCGTCTCCAAGTCAAACACAACAAAGGTTCCGTGCAGCGACTGTCCTTTTTCATTAACTGCCACATCCTGCAGGTCATCGACTAAATATCCTTCCACCCCGTATATCACCTTAAAAGGATCATCAGCGGGGAGTCTCTCAATAAAATGATTGGCATCCGGGAATCCCTGCACAACGCCGTGATCAGTAATCGCAATCGCTTTATGTCCCCAGTCATGCGCCCGTTTAAGAAGCGCTGACACCTCCGATACGCCATCCATGTCGCTCATCTTCGTATGACAGTGAAGCTCTACTCTCTTCTCCGGCGCAGTGTCCTGCCTTGATTCTGTAAAATCAGCAATCTTGCGGATTCCGGTCACAGAACCAATGGTCAGTTCTCCGTCAAATTTATCAATCGTCGTCACACCTTTGATCTTCAAAAATGCTCCGCTTTTTACTTCGCCTAAGATTTCCGGCAGCTGTTCATTTCTCACAAACATTTTAACCATAATAGTATCTGTAAAGTCTGTGATTGCAAACATGACGATTGTTTTTTCATTTCGGATCTCTCTTGTATCAAAGCTAATGATCTTACCGCGCAGCGTAATCTCACCCATCTCGCCGACGACTGTTCGAAGTTCGATCGGGTCATCATCGAAATCACGTCCGTACACAAGATTCGGATCGTCCGAGTTGCGTTTGATCGGAGAATAATTGTCTCTTTTCCCTTTTCCATAAGCCGAAAAGCTTCTCTTTTCTTTTCCGGGAGAGACTTTCTCTTTTCCTGCTTTGCTCTCTTTCTTATCCTCTTGCTTCTCCGAGACTCCTTTTTCCGCCTGCATTGCTTCTGCGTGATCCAAGATCGCATTGACTTCCTGCTTGAGTTTCATGTCGTTGTACTTTAATTTGCTGTCCTTCGCAGCTTCATATAATATACGAACTTCTATGGGACGCCGGAAGCGCTCTGCAAAAATCGTTTCCAGATAGGAAGACAGCGCTTCTTTCTTTCCTTCTGCCACGATCGTATCTGTAAGCCTCAGACATAAGATATTCTCGTCCTCAAATGAATAGCTTGCCCCCTGCATCATACTGCGCTCTACGACGCTTCGGTTCCCCAGCTCCAGATAGATGCTGTCAAGATATTCATTCATCAGATTCTCAGGGGTGTATTGCGCTGACAGATCATACTGTTCTACCAGATGCACCTGTATATGATTTTTCCCGAACAACTGCTCCTTTAGCATTTTTTCAATTTCATAAATGCGCTGTTTTTGAATAAGATGTGTGCTCACAATATGCACTTTAATAAAGTCGCGCCTTGTATTCGTCGCGACTTTAGCCACCTCAACGCCCTGAAAAAGCAGTTGGATATCTTCATTCACTTTTAAAGTTGGAAATACTTCAAAAAATGATTTATTCATTCCAGTGTAACAACTCCCATCTAAGCGTTTCTAACAATTCGTCTTCTTTTATCTTTTTCACGATCTCGCCCTTCTTGATCAGAAGCCCTTCTCCAATCCCGCCTGCGATTCCGATATCTGCCTCTTTGGCTTCTCCAGGTCCGTTCACCACACAGCCCATGACAGCAACCTTAATGTCCAGCGGAATGTCAGATACCATCTTTTCTACCTGATTGGCAAGCCCGATCAGATCAATCTTAGTTCTTCCGCAAGTCGGACAGGACACAACTTCAATACCGCCTGTTCTAAGTCCAAGGGTCTTAAGCACAAGCTTGGCTGTTCGAATCTCCTCCACCGGATCACCGGTCAGAGATACACGGATCGTATCACCGATTCCCTGCCCTAAGATCATTCCCAGTCCAACCGACGATTTAATATTTCCCGCCCACACAGTTCCGGACTCTGTGATACCTACATGAAGCGGATATTTACACTGCTTTGCAATCAGTTCATGGGCTTTGACACACATCAGCACATCGGAGGATTTGATACTTACCACAAGCTGGTCATATCCCATCTCTTCGATCATATGCACTTTATCCATAGCACTTTCTACCAGCCCTTCCGCTGTAACTTTACCATATTTTTCTACCAGTTCTTTTTCCAGAGAGCCACTGTTCACACCTACACGGATAGGCACCCCATATTCTTTTGCTTTGTCTACAACCGCCTGCACACGTTCTCTGCTTCCGATGTTGCCCGGATTGATGCGGATCTTATCTGCGCCATTTTCTATTGCGGCAATTGCCAGACGATAATCAAAATGAATATCTGCCACCAACGGAATATGTATCTGCTTTTTTATACTTCCAAGTGCCTGTGCCGCCTCCATGGTCGGTACTGCGCAGCGAATGATCTCACAGCCGGCTTTTTCAAGCGCCAAGATCTGTGCCACTGTAGCTTCCACATCTTCTGTCTTTGTATTTGTCATAGACTGAATCGCAACCTTGTTCCCGCCGCCGATTGTTACATTTCCGATCTGAATCTCCTTTGTCTTCTCTCTGAACATACCTTTTCTCCCTTCTTTATCCCTATGGATTGTTTGTTCCTGCATAATCAAACCCCCTCTACCAGCGATGTGTATAGAGGGGGTACACTTTTATTTTTTTGTAAATATCATCTGCTCACCATACTCTCGCTCAGAAAGCGTCAGCTGTTTTTTATCCACGCTGTAGGAAAAAGTTCCGGTAAGTGTATCCACTACCGCTTCTAAATCTTCTTTTGTATAATGGCCGTCGGACTTTTCTGCCAGCTTCTCAAGCTCCGAATCTTTTGATGAAATCGTAATGATCTTATCGTCCTTATCAATGCTGTACTTCACATTCACATCCACACGGTCCTCTTCTGCGAAATCCAGCACCATCATCGTCATAGTACCATTGCTCTTGATGTTGAGATCAATTCTTCCGTTCTCATCTATCCATTCGCCTTCCAGCGGATTTGTTGTAAACATCTTGGTAAGAAGATATATTCCTATGATTACGATCAAAGCAGACGAAACGGTAGTTACGATCCTCCATATCCTGCTTCTCTTTTCTTCATCATTTTTTGCAATTATCATATTTTCTTCCTCTCTACTGTCATTGTTGTCTTCTTATAAATTATAGGTGGTTTCTCCAAATGTGTCAACGGTCTAAACCGGCTCTTCATCTAATTCCACTACGAGATAATACCCTCTCTGCGTCTTCTCTATTTCTTTTATGATTCCTTTTCTCGACTTGATTCTCTGCCTTGTACGATAAATCCCGGACATCGCCACAGATGGCTCTACCAGATATGTATATTGACCGGTCACAGCGCTTCTTTCACTGATCTCCACTTCCTGTCCTTCTTCTACGAGACCTTCCCGTTCCATTTTAAATCTTTCCTGTCTCATTTATAATATTCCTCTCTTCTTCACATTCTATCAATACAGATTGTTCCGTATTGCGACATTCTATTGTTTCACATGCAACATTTTGTTGAGCTTCGGCACTAACTATGTTCTTTATCGGCACAATTGATAAAATATAACCATCTTAAGAAAAGGAGGATCAAGAGCATGTCATTTGACCAGAAATTAAAAGCACTTCGTCTTGAAAACAAAATGACGCAAGAATATGTAGCCCGTAAACTCAATGTCGCCCGTTCTACAATTGCCGGCTATGAGACGAAGAGCCGTCAGCCTTCACATGAGAAGCTGGCATCTCTGGCAAATCTTTTTCATGTCAGTGTCGATTATCTTCTGGACAGTCAGACCGGGCAGAAAGCTATGGAGTTAACTCCCAGCAGAGAACCTGTATACTCTGATGATGAAAAACAGTTCATTCAACGATACCGTCACCTCTCCCGATCTTCCAAAAAATCGTTAGCCGATTATATCTCATTATTAGAATTAAAGGATAGTCAAAACAAGAATGCCTGAAACGGCATTCTTGTTTTTTTACTCATCTCCTAATTTACTTGCAATAAACCAACCAATTGCAAAAGTCACTACTCCTGTGAGCACCGCTGCAAGGGAAAAACCACTCCAGTCTGTCTTCCAGAGAATTGCAATCGGTGATGCCATAATAAGACCGATGATCGCCCAGTAAGCATGTGTTTCTGCGCGTTGGAAAATAAATTCAATGATCTTGGCGATCAGGAAAATTCCAAATACGACTCCCACTCCGAACGGAGCAAGGATCAACACGTTCTGCATCAGCACGGACAGATTAAAATCAGCAAGCGCCGAAACGGTATCATTAATGCATTCCAAAATCGTATTATAATATCCGAGGATCATAAGCATCATAGAACCACTGACACCCGGAACTACCATGGTCGCTGCCGCAATAACGCCGATACCGAATAATTTTATCACATTGACAAGTCCAAAGCTTACATCCGCTGCATTTCCTTCGCTTTCTCCCATAAATGCCATCACGACAACAATCCCGAAGAATACGAGGAAGGAAAGGATCATCCCGACGGAAATACTTTTGCCCTTGACGTGTTTAAAAATAAACGGAAGACTTCCGACGATCAATCCACAAAACAGTAAATTTGTCTGAATCGGGAACATGGCAAAGCACGCTTCCAAAATTCTTGCAATAACAACAATCGCGATTCCGACACCTGCAAATACCGGAATTAAAAACTTCATACTTTCTTTGAATTCTTTTCTCAGGTGTGTGATGGAATGAATCAATTTATCATAGATTCCCATAGCAACCATCATCGTACCGCCGCTGACGCCGGGGATGATATTCGCAATTCCTATCACAATTCCCTGTAATATTTTTTTCATAATTTTTACTCCTTTTCGACTACTTCATAATCTGGTCAAGACACGAGAACAGCGTCTCCATTTCCGCTCTTGTTCCGATGGTCACACGCAGATACTGGTCGATTCGTCTGCTGCCAAAATACCGCACATAGACGTCCTTCTCTTTCAATGCTTCGAACAGCGTCTTAGCATCCTGCTTCGGATGTGTAACAAACAGGAAATTTGCACTGGAATCCGGAAATTCAAATCCGCGCTTCTTAAATTCTTCCTTTGCCCACTGCCTTGTCTTCACGATCTCTGATACGCACTGCTCAAAATAAGCCCTGTCTCTCACAGCCTCCACACCACACAGAAGCGCTGTCTGATTCATAGTATACGAATTAAAAGAATACTTCACATCATTTAAGTAACGGATCAAAGCCGGATTACTAATTGCATAACCGATTTGCATTCCGGCCATAGAACGGGCTTTTGAGAAGGTCTGCACAACAATCAGATTCTCATATTTATCAATGAGCTCCACTGCAGATCTTCCTGCAAAATCAATATAAGCTTCATCCACAATTACAATCACATCCTGATTATGCTTCAGAATATCCTCCACCGCATCAAGATCTTCATAGAGTCCGGTCGGTGCATTCGGATTCGGAAAGATCACGCCGCCGTTTTCTCCGTAATAATCTTCCGGCACAAGATGAAACTCGTTATCTAACGATTTTAACTCATACGGTATCCGATAGAGCTCTGCCCACACTTTATAAAAAGAATATGTAATGTCCGGGAAATAAACCGGACGCCCGGAATTAAAAAAGGTAAGAAAACACATGGCTAATACATCATCGGAACCCACTCCGACAAACACCTGATCTGCACCCACCTGATAGTGTTCTGCAAGCGCCTTTACAAGCACTTCCGCCGCCGGGTCCGGGTATTTGCGCAGAAGCTCTGCGTCAAAGGTGCGAAGGATTTCTTCCACCTTCGGCGCCGGCGGGTACGGATTCTCATTCGTGTTCAGTTTGACAACCTTTCTCTGTGGCTGTTCTCCCGGTACATAAGGCTCAACTTTTCGGATATTTTTTTCAAATGCTTTCATATGACCACCCTATCTCTATCTGTTCACTTAAAAATATTTCTTTGCAAGCTCCTGAAACTTCGGAAGTGAATTTACTATTGTTTCATACGATACACAATATGCCAGTCTTACATATCCCGGACAGGCAAAGGAACTTCCCGGTACCATAAGAATATGTAATTTCTTCGCCTCTTCACAAAAGGCTTTTTCATTTTCCACCGGAGATTTTACGAACAGATAAAATGCTCCCTGTGGTTTGATACACTCAAATCCACAATCAATCAGACCGTTATATAAAGTCTCTCTGTTTCTATTGTAAAAAGTAAGGTCTGTCTTCTCGTTGATACATTTTGCAACGACCTTCTGCTGCAATGTCGGCGCATTGACAAACCCGAGAATTCTGGTTGCCACATTTGCCGCAGACTTTACATCATCACTGTCTGCCACCTCATCCGGAATCACAAGATAACCGATACGCTCTCCGGGAAGTGATAATGATTTACTGTAAGAATATCCGATGATCGTATTGTTGTAGTATTTCGTCAGATACGGAACTTCCACTCCATCATAGGCAAGCTCTCTGTATGGCTCATCGGAAACGAGATAAATATCTGTACCATATTCCTTCTGTTTTGCTTCCATGATCTCCGTCATTTTCCGAATTGTTTCCTCTGAATATACAACTCCTGTCGGATTATTCGGTGTATTCACAATAACAATCTTGGTCTTTGGAGTAATCTTCTCTTCAAACTCCTCAAGCTTTGGCTGGAAATTCTCAGTATTTGGAGAGATCTCAACAAGAACTCCATCGTAGTTGTTCGTGTAGGAACGATATTCACCAAAATACGGTGCAAATGCGATGACTTCATCTCCCGGATTCAGAAGCGTCTTAAAGATTACATTCAATCCGCCTGCTGCCCCTACCGTCATCACAATATTCTCTCCGGTAAATGCAGTTCCGAATCGTTCATTTACCGACTCTGCAACGGTTTGTCTCACATCCGCATACCCGCTGTTGCTGTTTGTATAGCCGTGAAGCACCACCGGATCACTCTCATCAAGGAGCTCTATCATTGCCTGTTTCACCGCCTGCGGTGCAGGAACATTCGGATTACCGAGGCTGAAATCATATACATTTTCTGCTCCGTATATTTCTGCAAGACGATTTCCTTCTTCAAACATTGCACGGATGGCAGAGCTGTTAGCTACCATTCCTTTCATTTTTTCAGCGATCATGTTATCTCTCCTTTTCTTTTACAACACCTTTTTCAACTAAAAATACCGGTCGATAAGACAATTTGGCTTTTCTTAATCCCTCTGCTCCAGTATCTTCTTCCCTGTTAATATACTGATATTCTCCGCATTCATTGGAGACAAACTGCTGATTGATCATCGGATAAGCTCCCTGAACATCTGCATAAGCTTTCTCAATATGCACAACAAACGTATCCTCGCTGACAGGTTCTCCCATTGTAAATGCTATGATTTCTCCGTCCAGTCTCAGAACGCCTCCTGTAAGCTCCAGTTCCTCAAACAGTCGAAGAGAATTCAACGTAACACACATTTCTGCATTTTTCTCTTCATCATCATTGCACCCGTTATCGTTTCTCCACTTAAGAGCCATCTGAAAACACTCTTCCAGATTGTCTTTCGTCATTTTCTCATAACTCCAGCGGTTTTCATACATCGCCTTGAATTTATTAATATGATTTCTTTTACCGTGAAGCTTTTTCCCGGACAGCGTCGCAAGCTTCTCCATCTCATATACATAATCTGCCAGATCACGGTCGTACTCAATTTCATACTCTCCCGGAAACCATTCTTCCAGTTTTTCATAATTTTCCGGTGTCACATTGTACATGGTGAAAGGATAGCCCCGCTCTTCGCAGTACGCTTTCAATACCGGAAGGACTTTTTTAATGTCTTCCTCTTCTCCTGTAGGAAATGCAAAAGACAAATGCTCTTCATCCTCACTTTTAAATACAAGTGTCCGGTCAATAACCGCCCATTTCACCGGATATTTTCTGGACCACAAAAATACATTGACAAAGGTTCTTTCACAGCTTCTGCTTGGATAACGCCTGAAATAATCCGAGATTACTTCTTTGTCTTCCAGCTCTGCTCTTTTAAAATTAAATTCTTCCACGTTTTTACCTTCTATCTTTTTTTATCTTTTTTTACACGTTTTTTAGTATAGCATTTCACAAGAAATCTTACAACAAATACAAGAAGCAGCAGAACGACTCCGGCGATTCCTACGATGACAAACGTAAATTTATTAGGATTCTTAAGCAATTCCACTATATTTTTACTGTCTGTATCTGACTTTCTGCCTTCGGTTTTCTCATATTTTTCAGATATCTGAGGCAGTTGTTTTTCATTTTTTTCAAAGGAAGACAAGTAGGATGCAAGCGCATACCACTCTTTCACTTCCGCTCCCTTTTGATCATACAAAATGTGCTTCTCAAAATCTTTGATCACATTGCCGTCTTTGTCTTTCGGCGTAATCTTCAGAAGCCCCATAGACGTATCTTCCACGGTTCCGAGCATCTGCGCAGAGTACAGACCTGCCACTACCCGGTACAATTTATCATCTTCAATGGTTCCTGAAAGTTCTTCTCCATCGGTATCTACATCTGCGTTCAGTCGTACATCTATCACCCGGTTTAAGATCAGTCGGTTGGAATTGTACGTCCATCGTATCCCGCTCGGATACAGCTGTGCGGTCGTCATGATCGGTGACACTGACACATCGATCTCGGCTGCCGTCTTCAATTCTTCACCGGTTAAATATACACTGACCAGCGGATAGCCTGCCACTCCATCTGCTCCCACTCCCAGTGAACAGACATTAAATGCATCCGATACGGTGATCTCCCCTTTCTGAAGCGTGTCACGAATGGTACCGGACGGCGCATAGGCTGCCGCCACAGGTTCATAGTCTTCTCCTTCTGCTTTTGCAGTCGCATAAATATAAGAATCTGCGATCAGACTTCCGAGAGTATCTTCCTCCACTCGTTTTCCGAAATCATCCATCTGCGTAAAAGAAACCGGATTTTCTGCCAGAACCTGATCAAACGTATATCCAAACTGACTTAAATATTCTTCGTCTACTAATTTTTTATACTGCCCTAACATCTCTGTGATCTCCGGGTCTTCTTTCACATCATCCGTCAAATCATTCAACTGGTATTTCTCCGCTTTCCATCTGTCTCCTGACTTTTTCAAACGAAGCTCTCCCAAAGCTTCTCCGTAATTCCCGCAAGATACAATATACGTATCTCCTTCTTTGATATAGTCCTCCAGCTTAGTATGTGTATGTCCGCTGATGATCACATCGATATCCGGTACCTTTCTTGCCAGCTCTTCATCCTCTGATTTGCTGCTGTCTTCATTGGTACCGCTGTGAGACAGACATATGATCATCTCTGCCCCTTGATCTTTTAATTCTTTGACTATCTTTTTCGAAGTATCTACGATAGGATCAAAATCGATTCCGCTCTCCGGTGCAAAATCCTCCGCCTCTTGTCCCAGCACGCCGTAGATTCCGATCTTCACACCGTTCCTCTCAAGAATCGTATACGGTTTGGCTCCATATAGCTCCATTGCCTCTCGCAGTTTTTGATCTTCTTGATCCTTATTTTTCTCCCAGTCAATGTTCGCACTCAGGAGCATCGGAAGTGTAAGAGAAGCATCTTCTTCCTTATTTTTCACCGCTGAAATAAGCATCTCTGATAATCCGTTGCTCCGGTAATCAAATTCATGATTTCCGAAGGTCACTGCATCATAGCCAAGCCTTCCCATCATCGTAAGCTCTGCGGCTTCGGTCCGGTTGATGGTCTGATACAGCGTTCCCATAGAAAAATCACCGCCATCCAACAGCAGAAGTCCCGGATCTTCCTTTCGTTTCTCATCGATCAACGTTTTCATTCTTGCAAAACCGCCCACGGTCTTCGTTTTCTCCCCGGATTTTTTCACTTTAAAACAGTCCAGATGAGAATGCACATCATGAGTAAACAGTATATCTATCTTTTTCTCTCTGTCTCCTGCAACTACAGAAGTGATACACAGCAGACAAAATGCCATCACAATCAACATCGCTGTACGCATTCTTTTTCTATCTAACATTCTTTCTTCCCCTTTTCGTTTTTTCTTATTATACCCACCTTTTCCTTCTTCAAGCCGAAGATAAATATTGAAAAAAGAGGACTTCAAGCCTTGCTTGTATTCCCCTTTTTTTCTATTATTTATTCAATCTTATTCATTCATCTGAGCAAGCTTCGCGCTCTGGTCTGCTGCGATACATGCATCGATGATCTCCTGGATATCTCCGTTCATGATCTTGTCAAGCTTGTAAAGTGTAAGCCCGATTCGGTGATCTGTCACACGCCCCTGTGGGAAATTATAAGTACGAATCTTCTCAGAACGGTCTCCTGTTCCGATCTGACTCTTTCTCGCCTCTGCCTCTGCATCGTGACGCTTCTGACACTCCAGATCATACAATTTGGCTCTTAAAAGCGCAAATGCCTTCTCCTTGTTCTGAAGCTGTGACTTCTCTGTCTGACTGTAGATAACAATTCCGGTCGGATAATGTGTAAGACGCACTGCTGAGTCGGTCGTATTGACACACTGACCACCGTTACCGGACGCACGCATAACATCAATACGAATATCCTTCTCATCGATCTGCACATCCACGTCCTCCGCCTCCGGCATCACGGCTACTGTGATAGTTGACGTATGGATACGTCCGCCAGACTCTGTCTCAGGCACACGCTGTACACGATGAACACCGGACTCATATTTCATTACAGAATAAGCGCCCTGTCCATTGATCATGAATGTAACATTCTTCATTCCGCCGATGCCGATCTCTTCACATTCCACCAGCTCCACTTTCCAGCGTCTGCTCTCTGCATAGTGAAGGTACATACGGTAAATCTCAGCCGCAAACAGAGCCGCCTCGTCTCCGCCTGCTCCGGCACGAATCTCTACCACTACGTTCTTGTCATCATTTGGGTCCTTTGGAAGCAGAAGGATCTTAAGCTCATGCTCCAATTCCTCCACACGCTTCTTCGCATCATTTAATTCTTCTTTGGCAAGTTCACGCATCTCTTCATCGCTTTCGATTTCCAGCATCTCAAGGCTGTCTGCGATCGCCTGCTTACATGTCTTATATTCTCTATATGCCTCAACAATCGGAGTAAGATCATTTTGTTCTTTCATTAATTTACGGAAACGGTTTTGATCATTTGCCACATCCGGCTCCTGAAGTTCACTTAAGATTTCCTCAAAACGAATGAGCAGATCTTCTAATTTATCAAACATATTTTTCTCCTCTCTTTGTCCAATCCTTCCTCAAACTGCAAAACTACAGCTAATTTTTATTGTACCTTGCGCCTGCCACACGGTCAAGACCTGACAGATCCTTTTTCACATGGATTTCACTATAACCGGCCTGTTCCATAAGCCTTGTGACCGGCTCCGCCTGATCGTATCCGATTTCAAAGAGCAGCCAGCCCCCATCTTCCAGATAAGCTTTGGCATCTTCTATGATCCTTCGGTAAAAATAAAGTCCGTCTTCTTTTCCGTCCAGAGCGATATATGGATCGTGAAGCCTTACCTCTTCCTGAAGGCTTTCAATCACCCCGGTCTGAATATATGGCGGATTCGATACGATCACGTCATATTTTTCTTCAATCTTCTCGAACAGATCACTCTGAAGCCACTCCACTTGCGGAAGTGCCAGATGCTTCCTGTTGCGCTCTGCCACCTGCAAGGCTTCGGAAGAAATGTCAGCTCCGGTTCCCTGTACCTGATATCTCTTTAAAATACTTAACAAAATGCAGCCGGAACCGGTACACATATCAAGTACCTTCTTCCCGTCTTCCACCTTGTCGAGTGCATGTTCTACGAGAATTTCCGTATCCTGTCTCGGAATCAGAACATGCTCATTGACAAAGAATTCATGTCCCATAAATTCCTGAACTCCGGTGATATGCTGAAGCGGTATCCTTTCAGACCGTTTCTCAATACACTTCCGGTATTCCTCTGCCTGTGCAGCGGAAAGTTCCCGATTCGGATCACCGTAATAGGATGCTTTCGAGATTCCTGTTACATATTCTAACAAATACCATGCGTCCAGTTGATACTCTTCAATCCCACTGTCCTTCAACTGTATCTGTCCTTCTCTATACAGTGTCTGTAACGTCAAAATTTTCTGCTTCATACGCCCTCCAGTCAAACACTGCTTCCACCGCCTGAATTGCCACTTCAATCATATCGTCATCCGGTTCCTTTGTCGTCAATTTCTGGATTGCAAGTCCCGGACTGCTGATGAGATTGATCAGGATATTATCACTTCGCCCTGCCAGCTTCAGCACTTCATAAGAAATACCTGCGATCACCGGCAGAAGAAGAATCCTTACAACCACTCTCATCACCGCAGAATCCACGCGAATCAAAAGGAGCAGTACGATACTGATCGCCAGCACAAGAAACAGAAAGCTTGTTCCGCAGCGCTTATGCTGTCTGGAGCTCTTCCTTACATTCTCTACTGTAAGCGGAAGTCCATGCTCAATACAGTTAATGCATTTATGCTCTGCTCCGTGATACATAAATGTGCGCTGGATATCTTCCATTCTTGAGATCAATAATACATATAACACAAAAATTCCAATACGCACTAACCCTTCAATGACTGTACGCACCTGATAGGACGGAATCAGTCCTTTCAGGAAAGAGGTCAGGAAATAAGGAAGCACCATGAATATTGCCACTGCCGCAACAACCGAGAACGCCACTGTCGCGCCCATCAGCAATTTTTCCTTTTTTTCCTTCTTCTTCACCGCTTCTTCTGTGAGAACCTCTTCTTTTTCTTCTTCCTCTTCATAAAAACTGGCGGAATAAGTCAAGGTTTTAATTCCGATTACCATAGAATCAATAAAATTAAAGACACCTCTGATAAAAGGAGTCGTTGTCAGCACTTTCCATTTTACAATACTGTGGTATTTTTCTTTTTTTACAGAGATCTCTCCGTCCGGCTTTCTGACAGCTACTGCATATTCTTCGTTATGCTTCATCATAATGCCTTCTAAAACGGCCTGTCCTCCAATATTCGATGACTTCATATATTCTCCTCATATTCGGAAATTTAAAAAAGGTTGAGATCATACAACCTCAACCCCCAGTACATGCAATACTTATTTGTCCATTCCGTATTTTTTATTAAACTTATCAACACGTCCACGAGCCTGAGCTGCTTTCTGCTGTCCTGTATAGAATGGATGACATTTTGAACAAATTTCTACGTGAATGTCTTCGTTTGTAGAACCTGTTACGAATGTGTTGCCACAGTTGCAAGTTACAGTTGCCTGATGATATGCTGGATGGATTCCTTCTTTCATGATTTTCACCTCTTCTTTATTTTAGTTACGCGATTATCGCGATTATGTTTCGTGTTCTAAACAGCTTTGTTATTGTATCACAAAACCTCTCTCTTGTCTAGATTAATTTTGTCTTTTTTACTAATTGCATTAATTCCTCGTTATTGCGGGTTCTTGAGAACATATTCAGAATGTTATCTGCCGCCTCTTCCGGGCGCATTCCATTTAATGCGCGACGCATAGAATCTACCGCCCCCTGCTCTTCTTTCGTCAGAAGCAGATCCTCACGTCTTGTACCGGACTTCGGAATATCGATCGCCGGGAACACTCTCCGTTCAGAAAGCTTACGGTCTAATACAAGCTCCATATTACCTGTTCCCTTGAATTCTTCATAAATTACATCGTCCATTTTACTTCCTGTATCCACAAGCGCAGTGGCAAGAATGGTCAGGCTTCCGCCGCCTCTCATATTTCTGGCAGCACCGAAGAAACGCTTCGGCATATGAAGAGCCGCCGGATCAAGTCCTCCGGAAAGGGTTCTTCCTGACGGCGGAACAGTAAGGTTGTACGCTCTTGCCAGTCTTGTAATACTGTCCAGTAAAATCATAACGTCTTTCTTATGCTCTACCAGCCGCTTAGCGCGTTCAATCACCATCTCCGACACCCGCTTGTGATGCTCCGGAAGCTCATCGAACGTGGAATAGATAACCTCTACATTATCTCCTTCGATAGACTCCTTAATATCAGTAACTTCCTCCGGACGCTCATCGATCAGAAGAATCAGAAGATGAATCTCCGGATTATTCTTCCGCACAGACTGCGCCACCTGCTTTAAGAGTGTTGTCTTACCGGCCTTCGGAGGAGAAACGATCATACCACGCTGACCTTTTCCGATCGGAGACAACAAATCCACAATACGCATAGCGGTACTTGTCCGTCCACATTCCAGTCGGAGTCTCTCATCCGGGAAAATCGGTGTGAGATCTTCAAAATTCTTTCTCTTCATCGCTACAAGCGGATCAATATCATTAATCTTTGTCAAATACAGAAGCGCGCTGAATTTTTCCTGCTGTGTTTTAATTCTTGTATTTCCTTCCAGAATATCTCCGGTCTTCAGATTGAACCGGCGGATCTGGGACGGTGAAACATAGATATCATTTTCTCCCGGCAGATAATTGGCGCTTCTTATAAAGCCATAGCCATCCGGCATAACTTCCAAAATCCCGCATACAGCAACTCCGCTGTCAAGCTTATCTATATCGTGAAGTTCCTTCAGCTCCTTATCTCCTGTATTGGCAGACATCTCCTTTACCGTCTCTTGGCTGCTCTTCTTCTCTTTTTTCTTCTCGTTCTCATCTTCCTTAAGCATAAGTTCGATCACCTCTGCTTTTTTCATCGTTGAAATTCCTTTTAATCCCCGCGTTTTCGCAAGCTCTTTCAACGTAGCAAGAGGAAGAGACTCATATTTTTCTCTCATCATCTTTTATACAATCCTTTCCTGCTTTTCAAAAATTGTTTTAAGGGAATTTCAGCCTGAACAGACTGAATTGAAGCATACTATAAAATATTAATATACAGTATACTATATTTTCGTTAAATTTAAAAGTATTTTTTATTATTGCTTTGCCCCCCTTTCCGGTGTTATCATTATAAGCGGAGCAAAAAAGCGGAGATATGACAAAGAATATGACAATGCGTTGGGACGAAAAGAGATACTATTCTCTTGACTATTATTTAAAACAGACTTATGGCGAGAAATTATATAAGATTGCTCTTGACGGCGGCATGACCTGTCCGAACAGAGACGGCACTCTTGGTGTGCGCGGCTGCATTTTCTGCAGCGCCGGAGGGTCCGGTGATTTTGCCGGTGATCGGCGCACTTCCATTACCGAACAGATTGAAGCCGGCAAAGCTCAAAGCATCCGAAAGCACAGTGGTTCCTCCTACATTGCCTACTTTCAGGCATACACGAACACCTATGCCCCGGTTTCTTATTTGAGATCCGTCTTTACCGAAGCGATCAATCACCCAGATATTCGTATCCTGTCCATCGCCACAAGACCGGACTGTCTAAACGATGACGTTCTTGCACTTCTTGCTGAATTAAATAAGAAGAAACCGGTCTGGGTTGAACTCGGACTCCAGACAATCCATGAAGAAACTGCACAGTTTATCCGGCGCGGCTATAAGCTTCCAGTATTCGAGGATGCTCTTCGGAAGCTTCGAAAGATTGGCATAACCGTGATCGTTCACACGATTCTGTGTCTTCCGGGAGAATCAAGAGAAATGATGCTGGATACGATCCGCTATTTAAATACACAAGATATTCAGGGCATAAAGCTTCAGCTGTTACACATACTGAAGCATACCGATCTTGCTGATTACTACGAAAAGCACCCCTTCCATCTCCCCTCGCGAGAGGAATATTATGAGTTGCTGGGAATGTGCATCTGCAGCCTGCGACCTGACATCGTCATTCACCGACTGACCGGAGACGGACCCAAGCAACTGCTCGTTGCACCTCTCTGGACCGGGAACAAACGTCAGGTTTTAAATGGTATGCAGCGTTACTTTAAAGAACAAAACATCTGGCAGGGAAAGGAGTTTATACATGGCAGAAACATTTAAATTATACAAGTTAATTATTTTATATATGTTGGATCAGGTGGATTTTCCATTGACTAATTCCCAGATTTCCGAATTTATCTTAGATGAGGGATATACAACATATTTCAAATTGCAGCAGGCTTTATCCGAACTTCTGTCTTCGGGTTTCATCCACGAAGAAGCAACCCACAGCAGAACATTTTATCATCTGACAGAAGAAGGCGCTGCTACGATACAATATTTTAAAAATGACATTTCACCGGCTATTCAGACAGATATCCATACTTTCTTGAAGAAGAAAAAGTATGAATTAAAAAATGAAGTTTCTGTAAAGGCAGATTTCTACCAGAGCACTTCCGGCGAATACAATGTGCGCTGTCAGGTAATCGAGCGGGGCGCGCCTCTCATCGATCTGACGATCGCAGTTCCTTCCCAGGGAGAGGCTGAAACAATTGCCAACAACTGGGCGAAAAAAAATCAGGAAGTTTATGCTGCCATTATGGCAAGCTTGTTATAGAGGGTGAACTTATGAAGATTCAAAAATTAGGAGAGTTGTATGTGAGTTTCTTTAAGATCGGAGGACTCACATTCGGAGGCGGACTTGCCATGCTTCCCATGCTGCAGCGTGAAATCGTTACAGCGCGGAATTGGTGTACCGAAGAAGAGATTCTTGACATGTATGCCATCGGACAGTGTACGCCCGGAATCATTGCGGTAAATACTGCTACTTACGTAGGATATAAACAGGCTGGTTTCTGGGGAGGTCTTTTCGCTACTTTAGGCGTTATCTCTCCCTCTATCATCATTATCTGCCTCGTGGCAACCGTGCTTAAAAATGTTCTCCACTATCCGGCAGTCATTCATGCCCTTTCCGGCATCCGGATAGCTGTTTGCGCCCTTATGCTTAACACCGTTGTTACAATGGCAAAAAAAGGGATTGTCGACAAGCTTGGCGGTTTCTTATTCGCAGGTGGATTTATCCTTGCCTGCTTCTCTCCGATTCCGACAGCTGTGATCATTGTTTTATCCGGAATCATCGGTGTTATTGCAAAAAGAACAGGAGGCAGTAAAAACTCATGATCTATTTACAGCTTGCATTTGAATTTTTTAAAATAGGACTATTCTCCATTGGCGGCGGTATGGCTACTTTACCGTTTCTTATGGATCTTACGACAAAATACAACTGGTATACTGCCAGTGAACTTGCCAACATAGTTGCCATCAGCGAAAGCACCCCCGGACCGGTCGGCGTGAATATGGCGACTTATGCCGGCTACAATGCCGCAGGCATTCCGGGCGCTCTGATCGCCACACTGTCTCTGACTGCACCGGCATTGATTATTATTATTATCATCGCACGATTTTTGGAAAATTTCAGCGAAAATCCTACTGTGAAAGCTGTTTTTTACGGAATCCGTCCTACCGTTGCCGCTCTCATCGGCTATGCGGTATGGGAGCTTTTAAAAATCACGCTCGTCACAGTCACAAATGGTGTGACAAGGATCAATTACTGGAATCTTGCCTTATGCATCATTTTCTTCGGGCTTATGCAGATCAAAAAACTGGGGAAACTTCACCCGCTGTTCTGGATCGTTGCAGGAGCCGCAGCCGGTATTATCTTCCAGCTTTAAACGGATAAGAGGAATTCACTCATCACGTAATTGCTAAGATCAATTCCTCTCTCTGTAAGGCGCAGATATCCATCTGCGTCTTCCATCAATCCCATTTCTTTCATTCTTCGGATCACTTCATGGTAAATGCTTTCTATTGTACATCCAAATGTCTTCTCAAACACAGCGCAGGAAACTCCTTCCATCTTTCTAAGTCCCAGAAACATAAATTCTTCCATCTGTCCCTGTCGATCGATTTCTTCCTTGTCTTCTCCCTGTATCCATCTTTGATTATCCATAAGAGAAGAGGCGCCTCTTCCAATCCCCAAATACTCTGCCCTCTCCCAATATCCGAGATTATGCCGGCAGGCGTAACCCTTCTTCGCATAATTGGAGATCTCGTACCGCTCGTATCCATATTGCGCCAGAATCTCTTTCGTCATCTGATACATCCTTCGCTCGTCTTCTTCTCCCGGAAGTTCCTCCTGATGTTGCGCCTGTCCGTAGCGCTCGTAAAAAGGGGTTCCTTCTTCAATGATCAGACTGTACGCTGAGATATGCTCCGGCTTTATCTCCGCAACAGTTCGCAATGTATGTTCATAGCTTTCCACAGTCTGACCGGGAATTGCTGACATGAGATCGATATTTATATTATGAAATCCTGCTTCTCTTGCCAGCTTATAAGTGTCCAGAAACTCTTCAAATGTATGAATCCGCCCAAGCTTTTTCAATTCTTCATCCAGCGCCGACTGAAGTCCGATACTGAGCCGGTTGATTCCCACCTCTCGATATGTCCGAAGCTTCTCCTTATCTACTGTTCCCGGATTCATCTCAATTGTAATTTCCGCTTCGCCAGACAACTGAAATGTTTCTTTTATACTTTTAAAAATATCTTTTATCTGGGCAGGTGTCAAAACAGACGGTGTTCCCCCGCCCAAAAAAATGCTTACAACAACATAAGCCTCTGCCAGATTCCGATAGGACCGGATATCTCTGCAAAGGCTCTCCACATAATCCTGCCGCTCCTGAAATTCGGAAGGAGCGGACAGGAAATCACAATATTTACATTTACTGATACAAAATGGTATATGAAGATATAATTCTAACGGTTTCATTTATTTATCATCCAACTTCAACACACTCATAAATGCTTTCTGCGGGATTTCTACATTTCCCACCTGGCGCATACGCTTCTTACCTTCTTTTTGCTTCTCTAACAGCTTTCTCTTACGGCTGATATCACCGCCGTAACATTTTGCCAGCACATCTTATCTCATTGCTTTTACAGTCTCTCTGGCAATGATCTTGCTGCCGATGGCTGCCTGAATCGGAATTTCGAAAAGCTGTCTTGGAATCTCTTCTTTGAGTTTCTCACACATCTTACGTCCGCGTTCATATGCTGTATCTGCATGCACAATAAAGGACAACGCATCCACTTCCTCCTTATTGATCAGGATATCCAGCTTCACAAGCTCTGACTGTACATATCCGTCCATCTCATAGTCAAAAGAGGCATATCCCCGTGAACGTGACTTCAGCGCGTCAAAGAAATCATAGATAATTTCGTTAAGCGGAAGGTGATAACGAAGCACAGCACGCGTCTCCTCAATATATTCCATCCCTTCATAGACGCCTCTTCGCTCCTGGCAAAGATCCATGATCGCTCCGATAAATTCAGAAGTCACCATGATCTCCGCTTTTACCATTGGCTCCTCCATATACTCAATCTCAGAAAGATCCGGAAGATTCGATGGATTGGTAAGTTCGATCACCTCGCCATTTGTCTTGTGCACTTTGTAGATAACACCCGGCGCTGTTGTTACCAGATCAAGATTATATTCTCGCTCCAGACGTTCCTGAATAATTTCCAGATGAAGCAGACCTAAAAATCCACAGCGGAAACCAAAGCCAAGTGCTATCGACGTCTCCGGCTCAAATTGAAGAGATGCATCATTTAACTGAAGCTTCTCTAACGCATCCCGAAGATCCGGATATTTTGCCCCATCAGCCGGATACATACCGCAATAAACCATAGGATTCACTTTTTTGTAACCCGGGAGCGGCTCTGCGCACGGACTCGCCGCATTCGTAATCGTATCACCTACGCGGGTATCTTTTACATTTTTTAAGCTGGCAGTAATATATCCAACCATTCCTGCCGAGAGTTCGTCACACGGAATAAACTGTCCGGCTCCAAAGTAGCCCACTTCCACAACTTCTGCTCTTGCTCCTGTCGCCATCATCAGGATCGGTGTGCCCTTCTTTACCGTTCCTTCTTTAATTCTGCAAAATACAATCACGCCTTTGTACGAATCATAGAGAGAATCAAAGATCAGCGCTTTCAACGGCGCTGCCACATCTCCTGTCGGCGCCGGAATCTTCTCCACAATCTGCTCTAACACATCCTCCACATTCAGTCCCGTCTTCGCTGAGATCTGCGGGGCATCCATTGCCTCAATGCCAATCACATCTTCAATCTCATTCATCACACGTTCCGGTTCCGCACTTGGAAGATCTACCTTATTGATTACCGGCATCACATCCAAGTCATGATCCAGTGCAAGATATACATTCGCAAGTGTCTGCGCTTCCACGCCCTGCGCAGCATCTACTACAAGAATAGCGCCGTCACAGGCTGCCAGACTCCGAGATACTTCATAGTTAAAATCCACGTGTCCCGGTGTATCAATCAAATTGAAAATATATTCTTCGCCGTCTTTTGCCTTGTATACAGTACGCACGGTCTGGGCTTTGATCGTAATCCCGCGCTCTCTTTCCAGTTCCATATTGTCCAATACCTGAGACTGCATCTCTCGGCTTGTCAGCAAACCGGTCATCTCAATGATCCGGTCCGCCAATGTTGATTTTCCATGGTCTATATGTGCAATAATGCAAAAATTTCTGATTTTATTCTGATCTATTCCTGCCACAATCGTCGCTCCTTATCTAATAACATACATAATTATTGTACCACAGGGGTGCTGTATTTTACAACGAAAACTTCTACCCCCATCACATCTCCAAGCCTTCCTGTCTTGACCAGCTCTTCTATCTCTGCGGACTCTTCCATGATCGCGCGAAGTTCACTGCTTTGAAAATTCCGGCACTGGCTCATATATTTTCCCGCCACAAAAGGATGCAGCCCCGCAGACTTGGCAATCTGTGCTTTATCATTTCCCTGCTTTACCAGTTCTTTCACATGAAGCAGCAGCTTAAATTGACGGCTCAACAGATATAGAATACGCATCGGAGGCTCTTTTAACGCCAGAAGATCATAATAATACTCCAGTGCTTTCTTTTGCTGCTTTAAAGCTACCGCCTCGACCATGTCAAAGATCTTATTTGTAATCTGGGTCGTACAGATCTCGTCAATATCCTGCATAGTTACTTCTTCCTGTCCCATGGCATAAGAAAATAATTTTTCCATCTCTTTTTCCAGATTTTCCATATCCGTTCCTGTCTTGGACACCAGATATCGGGCTGTAGATTCCTTGATCTTCATTCCTTCTTTTTTCACACTTCCGGCGATCCAATAGAGAAGCGTTTTTTCATCCTGCCTTGACAGCTCCACGATCCGGCCTTTTTCCTTCACCGCCTTATACATTTTCCCCCGCTTATCTACCTCTGACTCCACAAAAAGAAAGTATGCAGTTTCCGGAAGATTTTTCAGATAATCTGCAAGCTCCGGTGCCGCGTTTTTAAAGAAACCGGAGTTCTCGATCACGATCAGTCTTCGCTCTGCGAAAAAAGGCATCGTCTCTGCCAGATCGATCACTTCTGCCACATGGATTCCTTTTCCCTCGTAATAAGTATAATTTACGGTATCATCTTCCGAAATCATTGCCCTTGTAAGCTTCTGTTTATACTGTTTTTTCAGATACGCCTCTTCCCCATAGAGAAGATAAATCTGTTTAAATACACCTGTTTTAATATCTTCATTCAGACTCTTCATATTTTTATCCCCGTCTCGATCTTCTTCCAAAAAGTATAGCGAATTTCCTCCTGTAATTCAACTATTTAAAACCAGAAATCGTAAACTCTCCCTCGGATACAACGATCGTCACCGCTCCTTCTTCCTGCGTGGAATATATAATAGCACCCGCGTCCTTCAATCGCTCCAACGTCTCCTTGTGAGGGTGCCCGTAAGAATTATTTTCCCCTGCTGATATAAAAGCATATTGGGGAGCAGCTGTTTTCAAAAACTCTTCCGTCGTAGAATTTCCGGACCCGTGGTGAGCGGTCTTTAACACATCCCACACACATTCAGAATACTCTCCCTGCAAGTGGCCGACGAGGCGCTTCTCTCCCTCGCCTTCCACATCTCCGGTAAATAACATGTCAAAATCACCATATCGAAGGGCAAGCACTAACGAAGCACTGTTCCCGGTCTCTTCCATCTCTCCTTTCCCCGGCTGTATGCAGGTAAGAGACAGCTTCCCTTCCGTCAGACATTGTCCTTTTTCCATTGTAAAAACAGGAATTCCTTCTTCTGCCGCCAGCTCTGCCAGCTCCTTCAGCGCATCATCCCATACGGTCTGCGTCGGAAGAACAAGCCTCTTAATCGTTACCCCTGTCTTTTGCCTTTGCACCATCTCCCGGATTCCGCTAATATGATCCTGATCTCCATGAGAGACAAAGACATAATCAAGACTCCCGATTCCCTGAGATAAAAGATAGGGTTCTATCCGGTACTCTCCCACCTTCTTCACATCACTGCTTCCGCCGTCCATGAAATAGGTCTTCCCTTCCGGACCTCGTATCACAAGCCCGTCTCCCTGTCCCACGTCCAGCATTGTAATTGTGATTTTATCTTTTACTTGTATTGTAAATAATAAAATTGTCATCCCTATACTCACAAGCAAAACCGAAAGAAAGCCCCTCCTCTTTCTGCTTCGTTTCTCCCCTTTGTTTTCCTCCTTCTTTCTCAGCAATAATACCGCTGCGAACAGAAAAACATAATAGAACAGAATCTTCCATATAGCCGGCTGCCCTGTGACCACCCTTGCAAAAGGAAGACGAAGCGCCGCTTCACAGCTATGCTCATACACCCGAAAAATTATTCGACAACACAAAAAGATTGCTTCTCCTGCATGTTTCCAAAACAGACTGATCATCGTTCCTGTAAGACCCGCTGCCATCAGTACCGACAACAGCGGAATTATAATCAGATTCAGGAAAACTCCATAAATCGGAAATTCATAAAACGAATACATCAAAATCGGAAGAAGGAAAAGATTCACACTGACACTCGCCCAAAGGCTTTGTGCTGGTAAATTTTTGAATATCGAAAGAATGAAAATAATTGCTATCAAAGCTCCAAACGAGAGCCAGAAGCCACTATCGTACAGAGAAAGCGGGCGCCACAAGCAGACGATCACCGCAGTAGCCGCAAGCGCTGTCGGACTATCATAATGTCTGCCTGAAAGATCTGCTCCTATGCGAAACAAAAACATCACCATTGCCCGAAACGCCGAAACCGTCATCCCGATCATCAAAATATAAGCAGACAAAAATAATATGCCCGCAAGCCCTCCCACGGTATACGAGCCCGTGATTCTTCGCAGGAGATGATAGACTCCCACACCAAGGAACGACAGATGAAGCCCCGAAACAGCCAACACGTGGGCAATCCCGTTTACCTGATACAGTTCCCTGATTTCTCGGTCCATCCCCTGTTTTTCTCCCAGGAGAATTGCCGCCAGAGCCCCGCCGTCTTCCTCTCCTGCTGCGTCAATAAGAATCCGTTTCCACTTCTGTCTCAGCTCATACAGTCCCTGTTTCAAGGGATTGCTTTCTCTATCTGTCACGCGCAGAGCTTCTGCCCACAGGAAGGCTCCTATCTTCTGTTTTTCATAATAAAATTTCTGATCGAAATTTCCCGGATTCCGCGCTTCCTCAAAAAGAGAAAGCTCTCCTTTGACGTTTACTTTATTTCCTATTTGAACCGGTTGTTTTGCATCATCATATACAAGAATTCTGGATGTTTTTTTTGATAAAATAAGATATAGAATTTGATAAGATTCTCTGACTTCAATTTGATATACCTGACCGGTAATCTGAACTTCTTTTCCTGCCTGCTTTTTCATTTCAGGAGGCACAAGCTCTCGAAAGAACCGACTGCCTCCTGCTGTCATTCCTATGGAAAAAATCAGAAATACCATCAGGCACACACTGCATAATGGTCTGTTTCTCAATCCTTTTTCTCCACATAATCATAGTCTGCCGCAAAAGGCTGACTTAAATCTACACTGCTTTGATACGTAACCTTCGTCTCTCCGTTGACCAGAATCTGAACCTGACCTGTCGCACAATTCTCTACGATTGAATTCACCAATGCATAAATGGTCACATACGGGTCAACTTTATAATCTGTATTCAAAAACTCTTCATTAAAATTCACATAACAGATTCCGTCTTTCACTGACACGCTGCGCACTTCTGTATTCGGAGAAATCACCGGAAAGTTTCCGTCCTTTCCCGGACCTTTCAGTATTTTTTCCACGATTACTTTTTCTCTCGACGTATTGCTGTTATACCGTACTTTCACCGTTTCCGAGCCAAGTCTGTCTCCCTTAGCATTCGAAAAATAAAGCCGAAACTTTTCAACCTGATAAGAGTGAAGCGAAGATCCTGTATTTTCCACAAAGTCCTCGGCATTCATAGCTCCCAATTCGCGGCCATGCTGATCCTTCAAAGGCTCATCTTCTATGAAAAACCTCACATCATCCACACCGTCGATCTGTGTCAACGTCTGCACGACTGCCGCCCGGAGCAACAATTCCCCCTCTCCGCTAAGCTTCTCATACCCGTCGTCAAAGTACAATTTCACACACTCATCGGACAGCTCCCATTTTTCCAGCTTTGCCTCTTCTGCAAAAGCGCTTTGGTATTCCGTTGTATCCTCCACTCGGCGCATGGCTTTGAGTACATTTCGAACCTGTTCCTCTGCGGATGTTCCTTTCAATTGAATCTCCTCTTTTACAAGCCCCGTTCCTTCTACATTGACATAGTAGATACCAGGTTCCCCTTGTGCCGGCTTCCTGTCTTTTCCGCAGGCTGTTAAAAAGAGGACGCACACAAGGAATAGGGCTATCATATCTCTACTCTTCTTCATATCATTCTTCCTTCTTTCTACGCCACATAGTTCAGTGGAATCCGCATAGTAAATGTTGTTCCTTCCCCCGGCTGACTGAACACTTTGATCGCACCCCGATGCATTACAACTGCACTTCTTGCTATAGCAAGCCCAAGCCCTGTGCCGCCGATTTCTCTGGAGTGAGATTTATCCACGCGATAAAAACGTTCAAAAATATGTTCCACTTCATCCTCTGCAATTCCGATTCCTGAATCCGCCACTTCGATATAGAAAAATTTGTGGTCTGCATTCAAGGATACATGCACCCAGCCATTTTCTTTATTGTATTTAATCGCATTTTCCACGAGATTACTAAGCGCCAGCGAAAATTTTGTTTCATCTACCTCTGCTGTCACCGGACGGAAGCTCTCATAGACGACCTCAATATTATTGGCTGCTGCGATTGGACGCAGACGTTTCAAAATCTTCTCCACAAGCTCATTCATATTCTCTGACCGGATATTCATGGTGTTCGCTGTCTTGTCCATTTTCACAAGCGATAACAAATCATTAATGATCTTAGCTTCTCTCTCGATTTCCTCGGACAGATCTTCCATAAATTCCTTATACAATTCCACCGGCACGTCATCCTGTAAAAGGAGCGAATCCGCCAAAACCTTCATAGATGTGATCGGAGTTTTTAATTCATGCGACACATTTGATACAAATTCCTGTCTGGAATCATCCAGTATTTTCAGTCTTCCGAGCATTTTGTTAAAGGCTTCCGATAAAAGCCTTGTCTCTGTATAGCTGTTTTCATGAAGATAATCGGCATTATACCCTTCCGTCACAGCAGCTATCGAATGAGTGATTCGGCCAAATGGCTTCACCATTACAAATCCAAGGAACAACGCTGTGATTATCGTCACAAGTCCCATTGCCATTCCCAGAATGTCCGCTTTGTTCTCCAGAATCTGCCGTCCTTCTACGATGGGATCTGTGGAAATGCTTACAAGGATCACTCCGGATACCTCATCGGAATCCATTGCCATAATCGGTGATGCCACCTCAATATAGCGATTTTCGGCATCATAACGACTGGTGCTGTTCCCATTTTTGCACCGAATCACATCTTCCGACACGATTGTCTTTCCTTTATCCATATCATATGTATCTTCTACAATGCGGTATTCACTGTCGATGACCATTACCCGTCCGCTGTAGATATTGGACAATTGGGTAAGTTCGCCCTTGATTACTTCAGATGTAATCCCGTCTGAATAGTCTAATGTTCTCAGCTGATTACAAAGAATAGTGCACTGATTCTGTATCTCTGCCGTCTGCACTTCCACGGCTCTTTTTTCATAACTATTAAGAATCACCGCTCTCATCAGTGCGCCCGAACAAAATCCTACGACAATGACAAGCAGCGCGATCCGAAAACGGAGACTCTTTAACATATCTGCTTTGATATACTTACTAACCTTTGAAATAATAACCCACTCCCCACTTCGTGTATACATACTTCGGATCACTTGGATTGGTTTCAATCTTTTCACGAAGTCTTCGAATATGTACATCCACGGTTCTGGCATCTCCCGGATACTCGTATCCCCATACAATATTCAGAAGATTCTCTCTGCTGTATACTTTCCCCGGATTCATGGCAAGAAGCTCCAAAAGATCGAACTCCTTAGCTGTGAGGTTCACTTCTTTTCCGCTGATCACTACCCGTCTGCTCTCACAGTCAATTCTCATGTCACCTTTTGTCACTACTTTATCGTTCGTTTCTTCCTGACTCTTTCTGCCCATTCGTCTCATGATCGCTTTGATTCTTGCTTTCACCTCAAGAATGTTAAATGGTTTGGTAATATAGTCGTCTGCGCCGTATTCCAGTCCGAGGATCTTATCCATATCATCCCCTTTTGCTGTCAGCATAATAACCGGCACATCGGAAAACTCCCGAATCTGCTGACACACTTGAAAGCCATCGCATTTTGGAAGCATCACATCCAGCAGGATCATATCATAAGAATTCTCTCTGGCAAGCTTCAGCGCTTCCTCCCCATCATAAGCACAGTCCACTTTCATGCCGTCCTGTTCCAGACTGAACCGGATTCCTTTCACGATCAACTTTTCATCATCGACAACCAATACCCTTTTTCCTTCCATACTGCGACCCCCCTCATGAAACTTTAATCTGATCTTTGATCTTGTCAAATATACCGTCTTTGATTCCTTCTACTTCTTTTAATTCTTCTGCCGAACGGAATCCACCCTGCTTCTTGCGGTACTCAAGAATGGCATCTGCTCTTGACTCGCCGATGCCGTTCAGCGTCATCAATTCTTCTTTCGACGCCTTATTAAGATCTACTCTTGCGTCCTCCTGCTCTCCCTCCGGCAAAGGGACAGCCGACGCCTGTACTTCTTCTCTGGACGGGACATATATTTTCTGACCGTCCTTTAGGCTCTCTGCCTGATTCAAATAAGTATCTGCTGCAGTCTCTGTCATACCTCCCGCAGCCTGCACCGCCTCATAGAGACGGCTTGTGTTCTTCAGTTCGTAAACTCCCGGCTCAACGACCTGCCCGCATACATACACGCAGATCTTCCCGCCTTCTGCTCCACCCTCTTCATTTTGCTTTTCCTTCTGCTCTTTTTGCGGTTCTTTCGAATCTTCCTCTATCGTCTGAACCTCGGCAAGCGTTTCCCGCTCTTCCTTCTTAGAACATCCATAACAAAGAGTGAAACAAAACATTATGATACACAATTTGATCCATTTTCCTCGCATAAATCTTCTCCTTTACAGCTGTCGAGACTGTAAATACCCCTCTTTATGCAAGCTATATTTATTCTACTATTTCCATTGAAAAATTGCAACTCCAATCAGGGCAATCACCATACCAATTACTTTTCTCCATTCCAGCGCAGCTTTCTCTACCCCAAACAGACCGAACAATTCAATCAGATATGCGATAATAAGCTGAGAAAACACGATCAGAAGCGCTGCCTTTGCAGGACCTAGCTGTTCCATGCTTTTAATGACCGTCCACGTGATTCCCGCTCCGATCACACCGCCTAAAAGAAGGTATTTTGGCTCTACTTTGGCAATTGCCGATACAGAATCTCTCCCTGTCACAAGCCATGCTCCTGCGCATACCAAAAAAGCGGTAAGCTGCACCCATCCATTACTCACCCACATTCCGGCAGTTTTTGTCACCTGTGTATTAAATACCCCCTGTACACTCATCAGCGCTCCTGAAAGGATCGCAATCAAAAAACCAATCATCGTAATCTATACCTCCACATTTTTACTATCAGTATATCCAGATGACTGGTTTTTCATTATAAGACTTTTCTCAATTTTTCAATCATTTCATCTACATGCTCTTTTCCGATCACCAGAGGCGGCACCAGACGGATCACGTCGCTTCGGGCACTGATGATAAGAAGCCCTTCCTCCATCGCCTTTTTCACCACTTCTCCCACCGGTCCACTTAGCTTGATTCCCCGGATGAGTCCCAGACCTCTTTGTTCTACCACACAGTCGTAGTCTTCCACCAGCTTTTTCAGCTGTTCCTCCAGGTAGTCACCAACTTCTTTTACGTGCGCTGCCAGCTTCTGCTTTTCATAGATCTCCAGCGTTTTGGCAACCGCCGCACAGGCAAGTGGATTTCCTCCATATGTCGTTCCGTGATCTCCCGGCTTCAAAGATGCTTCCGCCACAGCTTTGGTCATGGCAAATGCGCCCACCGGCACTCCGCTTCCAATTGCCTTTGCCATCGTCATAATATCTGGTTTTGTTCCATATAGCTGCCATGCAAACATTTCTCCCGTCCTTGCCATGCCGCACTGGATCTCATCACAGATCATCAAAATACCTTCTTCATCACAAAGCTTGCGGATTCCGGTCATAAATTCTTTTGTTGCGGTATTGATTCCGCCTTCTCCCTGAACAGGCTCCACAATGATTCCACAGGTTTTTTCATTTACGAGCTTCTTCACACTTTCCAGATTGTTAAATTCAGCAAAGGATACGCCCGGAATCAACGGTTCGAACGGCTCTCTGTAAGCCGGATGCTCTGTTACCGACAACGCTCCCATTGTTCTTCCATGAAAAGAATCTTTCATTGCAATGAATTCAAACCGTCCACTCTTTTTCTGCCATGCGTATTTTCTCGCTGCCTTTAAAGCGCCTTCGTTTGCCTCTGCCCCGCTGTTCGTGAAAAATATCCGGTCCATCCCGCTTACTCTGCGAAGCGCCTCTGCCGCCTTTCCGCAAGTGGTATTATAATATAGGTTTGAAGAGTGAAGCAGGTTGTCAATTTGTTCCTTCAACGCATTTTTCAACTCTACATTCCCATAGCCGAGACCTGACACTGCAATTCCCGCCATAAAATCCAGATATTTCTTTCCGTCTGTATCGTATAAATACACACCGTCTCCCCGGTCTAAGGTAATCGGGAAACGATTGTAAGTATGAAGGAGATTTTCCTCCGTCATTTTCATATATTCATTCATGCTATTCCTCTCCTCGATAATAAGTCGGCTCACCATCATTTAAAATCGCAGTACCGATTCCTTTATTTGTAAATATTTCAAGCAGCAGGCAATGCGGAATCCTTCCGTCTAAAATGTGGACTCTTGATACGCCATGTTCGATAGCCTCCACGCAATTATAAAGTTTCGGAAGCATGCCTCCACCAATATATCCTTCATCCATAAGCGCTCTTGCTTCTGACACCTTCAATTCTGAAATCAAAGTTTCCGGATCTTTTGGATCTTTATATACTCCTTCAATATCTGTCAAAAATGCAAGCTTTTCCGCTCTCATTGCCCGGGCAATCGCACAGGCAGCATCATCGGCATTAATATTGTAAGTATTGTAGTCATCATCCAGCCCGATCGGGGCAATAACCGGAAGAAAATCTTTTTCGAGAAGATCATATAAGATACGCGCATTGACCTCTTTGACATCTCCGACATATCCGATATCTTCTCCGTCGGCAAATTTCTTTTTCACAGACAGAAGCTTTCCATCCTTGCCGCTTAAGCCAATGGCACGCACCCCAAGGCTTTCTACAAGCTGTACAAGATTTTTATTTACTTTACCAAGCACCATCTCCGCCAGCTCCATCGTCTCTTCATCCGTCACACGCAGTCCGTTTACAAATTGGGGCTTCATGCCTACTTTACTCACCCATTTGCTGATTTCTTTTCCTCCGCCGTGCACAATGATCGGCTTAAAACCTACCAGCTTAAGCAATGTCACATCCTGAATCACATGTTCCTTCAAAGTGTCGTCTACCATTGCGCTTCCGCCGTACTTTACTACGATCACTTTCCGGTTAAAACGCTGGATATAAGGAAGCGCCTCGATCAACACCTCCGCCTTGTCCAAATATTTCTGCATCTGTTTATCCATCTATATCGCCGCCTTTTTGTGAATTTTCGTAATTTTTTTATGTCTTTTTATATTTTTTTATTTCTTTAGCTTCTGTAATCCGCATTAATTTCTATATATCCATGGGTCAGATCACATCCCCATGCCGTCGCTGTTTTTTCACCCATTTTCACATCTGCAATGGCAGTCACTTCCGATTCTGACAAAATCTTCGTTGCTTCTGCTTCACTGTAATCTATCGCTGTTCCATTTTCAACGATTTGAATCTTGCCTGCCTTGCTCTCAAAGAAGAGATCGACCTTCTCCGGATCAAACTGTGCACCTGAATAACCCATTGCACACAGAATTCTTCCCCAGTTCGCATCGTGTCCTGCAATCGCTGTCTTGGTAAGATTGGAACACACAATCGCTTTCGCCAGTGTCTTTGCCTGTTCTTCGCTTGCACATCCTACCGCTTTCACTTCAAAAAGAGCAGTCGCACCCTCTCCGTCACCTGCGATTTTTTTCGCAAGATACTCATTGATCTCATGAAGCGCCTCGACAAATTTGTTATAATCCTCACTTCCATATATAATTTCCTCATTTTCCGCAAGACCATTCGCCAGAAAGAGAACGGTGTCGTTAGTGGATGTATCACCGTCTACGGAAATCATATTGTAAGTGTTCTGCACATCCTCGCTCAAAGCCTTTTGCAGTGTTTCTTTTGAAATAACTGCATCCGTCGTAATAAACGCAAGCATCGTACACATATTAGGATGAATCATGCCGGAGCCTTTTGCCATTCCTCCTATGGTGACTGTCTTACCGCCCGCTTCAATCTCTATCGCAAGTTCTTTTTCACATGTATCGGTTGTCATAATTGCCTTTGCCGCTTCATTTCCGCTTTCTATAGAATCATTTTTCTTTCCCGCAAGCACTTCTACTCCGGCAATCAGCTTATCCATCGGCATCTGCTTTCCAATCACTCCTGTAGAGCCAAGAAGCACTCCGTCTTTCGATATCCCAAGCATTTCTGCTGCCGCTTTTGCCGTATCTTCACAGTAACCAAAGCCTTCTGCTCCGGTACATGCATTTGCAATGCCGGAATTTACAATCACTGCCTGCACACCGGCACCTGACGCAACAACTTGCTGATCCCATTTTACAGGAGCTGCTTTTACCACATTGGTAGTAAATGTTCCTGCTGCCACACAAGGCACCGTGCTGTAGATCATTGCCATATCTGTGCGATCCTTATATTTGATTCCTGCTGCCGTTGCTGCTGCCTCATATCCTTTTGCTGCGGTTACTCCACCTTTTATCTTCTTCATATTCCATCCATCCTTTCTTCTTTCTCATTTCTATCTACTGTTTTCTTACTGAATAAACGCTGTAATATTTTTCTCATTTAACGTAAAGTCGTAATAATTAAGGTCTTCCCTCTTCGTCCATGCAATTTCTTTCCAAAATGCATTGCCGATATCGTTCTTTGTAAATGCGATCAGTGAAACTTTATTGATCTCTTCTTTTTTAAGCGCTTCCATGGCAAATGCCACCATGGATTTACCAATGCCTCTCATTCGGTAGTCCTTGTGAACACAGACGTGATATAAGCATCCTCTTCTGCCGTCATGACCACATAAGATCGCGCCTACAACTTTCCCGTCTTCTTCTGCCACTACACTGGTTGTCGGATTACGCTTTAAAAAACGGGCAACGCCTTCTCTTGAATCATCCATACTTCTGATTCCAAATCCTTTGATACTGTTCCAAAGCTCTTTGACCTGATCATAGTCTTCTATTGTCATTACTCTTACCATCTAACCACTCCTTTTATTACGGGAACATCGGAACCAGGTTAAGTCCTTCATTTTCCGGCAGACCAAACATAAGATTCATATTCTGTACTGCCTGCCCCGCTGCGCCTTTTACCAAATTATCGATGGCGCCCATCAGGATAATCCTGTTTGTTCTCGGATCAATCTTAAAATTTATGTCTACATAGTTGCTGCCTTCCACCCATTTCGTTTCCGGGCATACACCTTCCGGCAAAAGGCGGATGAATTGTTCTTTGTCATAATATTTTTCGTAAATTGCTTTTATATCCTCGTATGTAACTTCTTTCTTAAGAGACGCATATTCTGTCACCAGAATCCCCCGATTCATCGGCACAAGATGCGGTGTAAAGTTAAGCACCACCTGCTCTCCTGAAGCATAGCCAAGCTGTTCCTCAATCTCCGGTGTATGTCTGTGGCTGGCAACTCCGTAAGCCTTTATATTTTCATTAACCTCACAGTACAGATTCGGAAGCTTCGCCCCTCTTCCCGCTCCGGATGTCCCGGACTTGGCATCAATGATCAAGGTATTCATATCAATAACCCCCTCTTTTGCCAGCGGATATGCTGTCAATATGGAGCAGGTTGTATAACAGCCCGGATTTGCCACAAGTCTCGCTTTTTTCACATCTTCCCGGTTGATCTCACACAGACCATATACCGCTTCCTCAATAAACTGGGGACTTTGATGAACGATCCCATACCATTTTTCATAAGTTTTTACATCCTTGATTCGGTAATCCGCGCTCAAATCAATGGTCTTCGTCTTTTTAAGAATCTCTTCCGTCATCACTGACGCACAGAAGCCCTGCGGCGTAGCAGTAAAGATCACATCCGCCTCTTCTGCCAATTGCTCCATATGATCATCCATACATTTAGCATCCACAATCCGAAACATATTTCTATAAATATCCGCATAGTTCTGATCCACATAACTTCTGGAACCATACCAGACAATCTCCACATCTCTATGATTCATCAAAATTCTAACAAGCTCCGCTCCGGCATAGCCGGTGGCTCCAATAATCCCTGCTTTTATCATAATTACCTCCTGGGGACGTAGCACTTTTGCACTTTGCTACGTCCCAAACTGCATTTTGCCCTGTCCTTTTTGAAAAGTTTTGCATAATTATACTTCTTTATTGTATATTATGCAAGTATTTTTTATTGATTATTTTTAAGATATTCTGCGATTCTTTTTTATATTAGAAAAAAGACAATCAACTTCTCATTTGAAGTCAACTGTCTTTTCTGTGTTCTATTCGGTTTTTATGTGTTAAATGGGTATCTTTGAGTTAACACTCTGTTAAAGGCAGATTTGTTTTGTTCGGCTTTTCTTTGGCTCTTTTGCTATGTTTTGATATCGGTAGATGCTAAATAGTAATCCGAGCAATATTCCGGTCACAACCGCGCTGCTTCCTCCTGTGCTTAAGAATGGGCAGTATCCATCTCCGTATGGCTGCAGTCCCAGATTACCGAGAAGATAGATCACCAGCCGTCCTACAAGCACTACCGTGCATCCTAATCCCATGATTCTGCCCGCTTGGTTTCTCTGACGAAGTGTATGCTTCAGCAGATAGAATAGCAAAACTGCAATTAAACTAATAAACAGAACCGCTGTCAAAATTCCGCAAAATGAAAGGATATAGGTAAATAAAAAGTCTCTGTCCCCATACATTTCCAGTCCTTTCATTGCCTGTGCCGAACTTCCGAGCATATGGCTGTTCGCTGCCGCTGACCTAAGAGGCTCCATTACCGCT
>ERZ791871.87-NODE-87-length-128468-cov-6.027972_pt1 | contig 128468 bp, 96 predicted proteins | sample MGYA00510280_ERZ791871 | MGnify/ENA primary metagenome ERZ791871 (study PRJEB30046, sample SAMN00792111) | human gut metagenome | study: EMG produced TPA metagenomics assembly of the A metagenome-wide association study of gut microbiota in type 2...
ATTGGTTTACTAAGTTTACTGTAAACTTTTTTCAGGACAATACACCACGGGTAAACTAGGGATAGACTATGACAAGTACCAAACAATAACAAGACAGGAACACAGCAAATACATAAGAGATTGTTCTTGCTATGTTCCTGCAGTGAAGATGCAGTATTCTTGTCATAGCCTATCAATAGACAAAGGATAGCCAACAGGATAATATAGCACGAAGTGACGGAGGAGTTTATTTCAATGTAATCAACTTATTTACCCCCCCCCTTCGAGTATTCCATCTATAAACAGAGGGAGAGCTGGGTAACTCTCCCTCTTCGGGAATTATTTCTAATCCTATAACCTATGTAATAAAATCAAGGCGTTAGCATTTACCTCACAACCGCATATAAGCATCAATCTCCCGGAACTGATCGGACGAATAATCCCCCAGCAAGTGTTTCGCGAAGTGGAACCACATCTTCCGTTGATAGAAAGCCTGTTGTATGCCCATAAAACTGTGAGCTTGTCCCGGTAAAATCACCAAGTCAAAATTCTTTCCCGCTTTCAACAACGCATCTGCCATCCGCAAAGTATTCGCCGGATGCACGTTATTATCCACGTCACCCGTCACCAGCATCAAATACCCTTTCAAATTCTTCGCCAGCTCGATATTCGTCGGGATTTTCGTCTCGAACTTGATCTTCTCCACGGAAACCGTGGTATCCTTACCCGTGATGGAATCCTTCACGGTTTTCTTCTCGAAAGATTTAACCTCCCGAACCCCGTGATGAGTCTCTCCCCACCATTGGTTATAAATATTATTGTCATGATTTCCCGCTGACGAAACAGCCGCCGTGTAGAAATCGGGATAAGTACACAATGCCGCAGTAGACATGAAACCTCCACCGGAATGCCCGAAAATACCCACCTTGGATTTATCGATAAAAGAAAAACGATCAGCCAACTGCTCGATACCGCATTTATCATCCGCCAACGGGTAATCCCTCAAATTATTATACCCGAACGTGTGATACCACTTATCACGCATCGGACTACCTCCCCGGTGACCGAAAGTTACCACCACGAAACCGATTTGTGCCAACCCGACATTATAAGCTGCCGTCACGGAAAACTCCAACGGAATCGCCTCAGTTTGCGGTCCGGGATAAACATACGAAATAATCGGGTAACGCCGGGTTGAATCGAAGTCAAAAGGTTTCCACATAAAACCGTACAAATCCGTATGCCCATCGGCAGCCTTCACCGTGAAAGGCTCCGGCATCTTCCACCCGGTCTCGTAAAGCCGGGTCAGATCGGGTGACGCCAGTTCCATGATCACTTTCCCCTTGTTATCCCGCAACACGCTCCGGGGTTCCAAATCCGCCCGGGAATAATTATCCACGAAATAACGTCCCGACTTCGAAAAATAAGCCTCATGAGTGGCCTGTTCGGGAGTCAGCACCTCCACTTGACCATTCCCGTCAATCCGGGCTTTATTCACCCGGGCATAGTAGGGACACGCTCCCTTCTCCTGCCCGTAAGCCCCGAAATAAATGGTACGTCCCACGGTATCAATCTTAACCATCTTCCCGGCCGTCCAGTTCCCGGAAGTAATCGCGTTCTTCAGATTTCCCTCGCCATCGTAATGATAGAAATGCCCGTGTCCCGTTCTCTCCGACCACCAGATAATATCTTTCCCTTCGTTCAACAAGGAAAGATGGAAGAAATCATTATTGAAATAAGGTTTACTAATCTCGTTAATCAACACCTTCACCTCCCCTGTTTTCAAATCTACCTTACAAAAATCGATCTCGTCACAAGTTCTTTTTTTGCGCAGGAAATAAAGACTGTTGACCTTTTTTCCCGGGGTAAACAATCTCAATGTCTGATCCGGCCATTTCTCAACCGACACTTTAATCAATTTCTTATCAGTCGTATCCACCAAGAATAACTCCTCGTGTTGTACCTCCTGATCCCCGGCCATCACGTATTCATACTCGTTCAACGTCGGACGGGAACTCAAATTATTAACCACATAAAGTGTTTTAATCTTCCTCCGGTCCGAGCGACGCACGTAAAAACGTTCCGAATTCTCGAACCAAGTCACTCGGGCAGACACCCGTTTACTCGTGGTGTCCGTATCACCGTAGGCATAAGAGTATTTTAATTCACCATCCGTAGTGATCTGGGTTTCCACGGAATCTTTCACGGAAAGCATATACAAGTTATGACTTTTAGCGTAAACGATATAAGTACTATCCGGAGAATACGTCCCCTCCAGCCCGTTCGATTTCTTGGGAGTTGTATCCGGTTTCTTTCGGGCAGAATCTATTTTCACCAACTGATTGGTATAAATGTTATACTCGAAACGGAAAGTATCCACCTCGAACTTCAATGTCTTCTCATCTTCTTTAAAAGCCAATGCCCGCACGGGTAGTTCTTTGTAATTCACCGGTCCGTGGGTATACTTGCTGATTTCGGCAGTCATAAATTCCCGATCGAATAACTCCCGGTGAATCTTTGCCTTCGGGTCAACGAAATAATAACGGGTTCCATCGCCCGTTTTGTAACTATACCAAAACTTATCGCTTTCCTTCAAAAAGTGAGGACTTACTTTCGTTGATCCTACCAGTTTTTCCGCATTCCCACGCATAAAACGTTCGGCTTCCTTGTAATTGGCTTTCTGTGCAAACCCGGCCAACACGAAAAGGCAGGGCACGAACCATAAAAAACATTTGATCATCATTTATTCCTTTAAATTTGTTCTATTGGTCTTTGTGAAAGCGAAATTAATTATATCCTCCCAAAGATTACCTTTCTATCGAAATCTTAATAAATATTTAACAGATTCAGATTATTTAAACTAATTATCTTCTACACAAACGTTTGAATATGCTACAAAACATAACCTCTGACGCCACGATTTCATTTTTTATAGCTATTTTTGCACGTGTATAAACATGCTAATATTTTCATTTACTTTAAATAAATAGGACAAGGTGATGGAAGTTTTCCCGATAGATAAAAAAGTAGAGCAACTCTTTAAAGAAGTCAGCCGAAGAATATTCCGGTTACAAAACGGAAGAAGTCTTGACAGCATGGAACGGATAGGAGCTGACACGCGGGGACAGATCGGGGCAAGTTACCTCTCTCTCAAAAATCTGGCCGGACAATACCAACCCGATTTAAGATTGGCACAACTATTGTGGGGAACAAAGAAACGAGAAGAACAAATCGTTGCCTGTTTTTTATTCCCGGTTCAAGAGTTGATTACAGAAAAAATTACTCAATTATTACAATACTGTTACAACTTCGAGATCGCAGAATATTTCGGGACGTTAGTTCTTTCGAAACTGGAAAACGTGAAACAAATGGTAAATGAATATTTAAATTCCGATCATTCCTATCTTCAAGTTGCAGCACTAACCGCCATCGGCAGGAGTCGAATTGATCGAAAACTAAACTCCCCATTCACCGATAGTTACATTCTAAACATGGATCGTGCCAAGTTCACGGACACGAACGTACAAAAGGTATACGATCGTGTAAGCATATGCTTGAGAGAATAGAAAAACAAGAACGTGTTAATAAAACATAAACGGACAAGGGAAAGGGGGAATTGATTCTTTTATATCAAAATGTTTCCTATTTTTGTGCCGAATTAAAGAAAAAAAGAATTAATTAATTTCTAACATAAATTTATTGCTATGGCAAAATTAGATTTAAGTATTTATGGAATCACGGATGTGAAAGAGATCCTTCACAATCCCTCATATGAAGAATTGTACAAGGCAGAAACAGACCCGAAATTGGAAGGGTACGAAAAAGGATATTTGACCGAGCTTGGCGCAGTTAACGTGATGACCGGAATCTACACCGGACGTTCACCGAAAGATAAATTCTTTGTAAAGAACGAGGCCAGCGAGGATTCTGTATGGTGGACTTCTGACGAATACAAGAACGACAACAAACCTTGTTCGGAAGAAGCATGGGCAGATTTGAAGGCAAAAGCCGTGAAACAATTGTCCGGCAAAAAACTGTACGTGGTTGACACGTTCTGCGGGGCCAACGCAGGAACCCGCCTGAAAGTTCGTTTCATCATGGAAGTGGCATGGCAAGCTCACTTCGTGAAAAATATGTTCATCCGTCCGACAGAAGAAGAACTAGCGAATTACGGGGAACCGGATTTCGTTTCTTTCAACGCTGCCAAAGCTAAAGTTGAAAACTTCAAAGAATTAGGCTTGAACTCCGAAACAGCTACCGTATTCAACTTGAAAACCAAAGAGCAAGTAATTTTGAACACTTGGTACGGGGGTGAAATGAAGAAAGGTATCTTCTCTATCATGAACTATCTGAACCCGTTACGCGGAATCGCATCTATGCACTGCTCTGCCAACACGGACATGGAAGGTAAAAACACGGCTATCTTCTTCGGGCTGTCGGGAACAGGTAAAACCACGTTATCAACTGACCCGAAACGTCTTTTGATCGGTGACGACGAACACGGATGGGATGATGAAGGCGTGTTCAACTACGAAGGCGGATGCTACGCTAAAGTTATCAACTTGAGCAAGGAAGCAGAACCGGACATCTATAACGCCATCAAACGTGACGCTTTGTTGGAGAATGTTACCGTAGACGCTAACGGAAAGATCGACTTCAATGATAAATCTGTTACCGAAAACACTCGTGTTTCTTACCCGATCTATCATATCAAGAACATCGTGAAACCGATCTCTAAAGGTCCGGCTGCACAACAGGTTATTTTCTTGTCAGCAGACGCATTTGGAGTATTACCTCCGGTATCCATCCTGACCCCGGAACAAACGAAATACTATTTCTTGTCCGGATTCACGGCAAAACTGGCCGGAACGGAACGCGGTATTACTGAACCGACTCCGACTTTCTCTGCTTGTTTCGGAGCTGCATTCCTATCATTACACCCGACAAAATATGCAGAAGAACTGGTTAAGAAAATGGAGAGAACAGGAGCAAAAGCATACTTGGTAAACACCGGATGGAACGGAACAGGTAAACGTATCTCTATTAAAGATACTCGCGGTATTATCGACGCCATTTTGGATGGCTCTATTGATAAAGCCCCGACCAAAACAATCCCGTTCTTCAATTTCGAGGTTCCGACCGCATTGCCGGGAGTTGATCCGAAGATCCTTGATCCTCGCAACACATACAGTAACGCCAGCGAATGGGAAACCAAAGCAAAAGACTTATCAGAACGTTTCATCAAGAACTTCAAGAAGTTCGAAGGAAACGAGGCCGGAAAGGCATTGGTTGCCGCAGGTCCGAAATTATAATTCCAGGATTAGAACAGCAAAAAAGCACTTCGCAAGGAGTGCTTTTTTTATTGCCCTTCTCTCTCCCATCACCACATCTTCCCTTACATCCGTATTTCAACTGTCAAGAATAAACAAACAGAACCCGGCCACACAGGGACCGGGTTCCAGAAAGATATTTTAATGCTTTGGATTTTTATCCCATATAGCCTTTCATGACACCCCGTTTGCTGTTACGCACGAACATAATGATCTCGTCACGTTCTTTGGATGCCGGCATCTCGGCCTCGATTCGTTCCACCGCATCAGAATTGTTCAACCCGGATTGGAAAAGGATCCGGTATATATCCTGAATCTCGTTGATTTTTTCGTTCACGAATCCGCGACGGCGCAAACCGATCGAATTCACACCTGCATAAGATAAAGGTAATCTTCCGGCTTTCACGTAAGGAGGTACATCCTTACCAATCAAAGAGCCTCCCTGAATCATCACGTGACGACCGATATGTACGAACTGATGCACGGCAGACATTCCACCGATAATAGCGAAATCATCCACTACGACCTCACCGGCCAACTGACAAGCATTCGTGATAATGCAATTATCCCCGATCTCGCAGTCATGCGCAATATGCACGTAGGCCATGATCAAACAATTGCTCCCGACTTTAGTTACCCCCTTAGCGGCAGTACCTCTATTTATAGTCGCACACTCCCGGATGGTCGTGTTATCACCAATCTCGACGATTGTCTTCTCTCCCTTGAATTTAAGATCCTGAGGAATGGCAGAAATAACAGCCCCCGGAAAAATCTTACAATTTTTCCCGATATGCGCTCCCTCCAGGATAGTGACATTCGAACCAATTCTTGTTCCCTCCTCAATGACAACATTCTTATCAATTGTCACAAAAGGCTCAATCACCACGTTATCCGCGATCTGAGCTTCAGGATGAACATAAGCTAACGGTTGTTTCATTCGTTTTTTTTATTTAATTACAATATAATAATTACATTTTAAGTACAAGCTTATCACTATTTTTTCGTTTTTGCAACCTGGGCCATGAATTCACCCACTTCACAAACTAACGTTTTACCGACAAAAGCGTACCCTCTCATCGTCACGATCCCGCGACGGATAGGAGCAATCTTCACCAGCTTAAAGACTAGCGTATCGCCCGGAACAACTTTATGACGGAATTTGATTCCATCTATTTTCACGAAATAGGTGGAATAGTTCTCCGGATCTTCCACCTGATTCAACACTAGAATTCCCCCGCATTGCGCCATCGCTTCCACGATTAGCACGCCCGGCATTACCGGTTCTTCCGGGAAGTGCCCCACGAAGAAAGGTTCGTTCATGGTGACATTCTTGCAACCGATCACGATGTCATCCGTCACCTCGTAAATCTTATCAACCAACAGGAAAGGAGGACGATGAGGCAACAAGGCTCTCACCTTATTCACATCCATTAACGGTTCGGCCGTCGTGTCCACGTCGGGACGAACATCTTCTCTTTCCGCCTGCGTGATGGCCTTACACATTTTCTTGGCCAAGCTAGTGTTTGCTTTATGACCCGGTCTCTCCGCGATAACACGTCCCTTGATAAAACGCCCGCATAAAGACAGATCCCCGATAACATCCAGCAATTTATGACGAGCCGGTTCATTGTCAAAGTACAGGTCCAAATTATTCAAAATACCCTGTTTCACCTCGATAGAATCGTGGTTGAACAATTTAGCCAGACGGTTCACCTCTTCTTGAGAGATTTCACGATCAACAATCACAATCGCGTTATCCAAATCCCCGCCTTTGATCAGATTGTGCTGCAAAAGCATTTCCAACTCGCGCAGGAACACGAATGTCCGACACGGGGCAATCTCTTTCGCAAAATCGGTTACTTTTTCAGAATAAGTAGCATACTGCATTTGCAAGTAAGGAGAATCGTAAGCAACGACCAAATTTATATTATAGTCGGTGTCCGGCAATAACGTGATTTTCGTCTGCCCGTCCTCACTACAAAATTCCATTTGCTCTTTCACTGTAAAGTAGCGTCTATCAGCTTTTTGTTCTTCAAAACCTACTTTCTCTATCTCTTTCACGTAATATTTAGCACTACCGTCCAAGATCGGGAATTCTTCCCCGCTTAACTCGATCAGGCAGTTGTCAATTCCACACCCGTAAAGAGCTGCCATCGCATGCTCCATGGTGAACACGCACACGCCGTCCTTTTCCAGACAACTGGCACGATCCATTAATTTTACATATTCAGCCAAAGCTGGAATTTCAGGAGATCCCTCCAAATCCATTCGACGTATTCGATAGCCAAAGTTCTCTTCAGCTGGTTTAAAGGTCGCAGTCACCTGTTTCCCGGTGTGCAAGCCTTTTCCATTCAAAGAAAATTCACTCTTTAAAGTTCTTTGCTTTACTGACATTTTATTCTGATTTTAATTTATTTACTTCTTTCTCTAAATCTTTTATTTGCCCGTATAGCTCCGGTAATTTACGGAACATGACATAACATTTTTGGTATTTCGGATAATCGAATGCAGGCGATCCGCGCAGGACAGATTTTTCCGGAATGTTGGAAGTTATACCACTCTGGGCTGCAATCTGCGTCCCCGATCCGATATTCAAGTGACCGACAATACCCACTTGCCCGCCGAACACGCAATTCTCACCTACTTTTGTCGTCCCGGCAATCCCAGACTGGGCAGCGATAACTGTGTTACCACCCACCACCACGTTATGTGCAATCTGGACTAAATTATCGAGTTTAACTCCCTTTTTAATAATCGTAGATCCCATGGTAGCCCGGTCGATACAAGTATTCGCCCCGATCTCCACGTCGTCTTCCAGCAACACGTTACCGATCTGCGGGATTTTCTTGTAATGATCCCCTTCCGGAGCGAATCCGAAACCGTCAGCCCCCAGTACCACTCCGGCATGAAGGATACAGGATTTCCCGACCACGCATCCCGTGTAAATCTTTACCCCGGCATAAATAATCGTGTTATCCCCGATAACCACACCGTCACCGATATAGGCCTGAGGATATATTTTCACGTTATTCCCGATTTTCGCACCTCTCCCTATATATGCAAATGCCCCGATGTAAGGTTTTTCCCCGATCGTGGCACTATCACTGATATAAGAAGGTTGTTCAATTCCTACTGGTTTCGGCTTCATATCATCATACATTTGCAGTAACGTTGCAATGGCATCATAAGCCGATTCCACCCGAATCAAAGTACAGGAATACTCGTGCGTGGGTTCAAATGTTTTATTCACTAACACGATCGATGCTTGCGTCGTGTAGATATAATGTTCGTATTTAGGATTAGCTAAAAAAGCCAATGTTCCCGGCTTTCCTTCCTCTATTTTAGATACGTTATTTACAGAAATCTCGGGGTCTCCATCGACAACCCCGCTTAATAGAGCTGCTATGTCCTTTGCTTTAAACTCCATAATTCAAAAAATTTCGGCAAACTTACAAATTTTATTTGGAACTATATAGAAAATGTGACAAATATGTTTCCATACCAATATTTAAAACCATACATATCAAGGCTTAAAGGCTTGTTTCCAACACGATTCCCATTACGATGAAACCTCTTTCCCGAAAACATTCGCCCCGGAAAAATATCCCGCCCTCACCTATTTTCCACTGGAACTCTTTGGATTAAAAATAATTAATTGTATCTTTGCACTCGGTTATTAACAAACGAGGGGGCGATTAGTCCCCTCTTCTGTTATCTTAGATTAAAGAGTAGAATGAAAAGTACAGAGGAAATAAAAGACATTATCGAAACAATACTGCAGGGGACAGATTTGTTTCTGGTGGACTTGAAAGTATCTCCGGACAACTCGATCGAGGTCTACATCGACTCCCTGAAGGGCATTAACGTGGATTCCTGCGTGACCCTCAGCAAACAATTGGACGCAAAACTGGATCGAGATACCGAGGATTTCGAGTTAACCGTTTCGAGTGCCGGAATTGGTTACCCCTTCAAAGTAACCCAGCAATACGAGAAAAACCTGGGAAACCAAGTGGAGGTGAAACTGCAAAACGGGGGAAAATTACAGGGAACCTTAAAATCCCATTCCATCACGGGAATCGTAATTGAATGTGAAGAAAAAGTGGCCGTGGAAGGGAAGAAGAAGAAAAGCATCGTCAAAGTGGAGAAAGAGATTCATTTTACAGACATAAAGGAGGTTAAAGATATTGTTGTTTTCTAAATACATAAAATAAAAATGGAAGCCATTAATTTGATAGATTCATTCGCAGAATTTAAAGAGCTTAAAAATATTGACAGGGCAACCTTGATGAGAGTATTGGAAGATATTTTCAGAAACATGCTTATCAAGCGTTACGGGACGGACGAGAATTTTGACATCATTATAAACATCGACAAGGGAGACTTGGAAATCTGGAGAAACCGTATCGTGGTGGAAGACGATGCCTTCGAAAACCCGAATACCCAAATTTCCCTGACAGAAGCAAAGAAAATCGATGCCGACTACGAGGTGGGAGAAGAAGTGACCGACGAGGTGAAATTCAAAGATTTCGGACGCCGTTCCGTGCTGGCTTTAAGACAAAACCTTTCAGCCCGGATTCTTGAACTGGAGAAAGATCACATCTTCACCAAATACAAAGAGAAAGTGGGCCAGATCGTGACCGGAGAGGTTTACCAAGTATGGAAAAAAGAGATTTTGGTTCTGGATGACGAAGGCAACGAGTTGATCCTCCCGAAACAGGAACAAATCCCCAGTGATTTCTTCAAGAAAGGAGATACCATCCGGGCCGTCGTTATTCGTGTGGAAATGAAAAACGCCTCCCCGTACATCATCCTTTCCCGTACATCACCCGTATTCCTTGAAAGATTGTTCGAGAACGAGGTTCCGGAAATATTTGATGGCTTAATTACGATTAAAAACGTGGTACGTGTTCCGGGAGAACGCGCCAAAGTGGCCGTTGAATCATACGATGACCGTATCGACCCGGTGGGTGCTTGTGTCGGAATGAAAGGTTCACGTATACATGGAATCGTCCGGGAACTGAGAAACGAAAATATAGACGTGATTAACTACACGAACAACATCCAACTATACATCACCCGCGCATTGAATCCAGCCAAGATCAACAAGATTGAAATGGACGAGGAAAACAAGAGAGCGAACGTTTACCTGAACCCGGAGGAAGTTTCCTTGGCCATCGGTAAAGGCGGTTTGAATATCAAACTGGCCAGCCAGCTCACGGGCTACGAGATCGATGTTTATCGTGAACTTGAAACCGCAGAAGAAGAAGACGTTAACCTGGAAGAATTCTCCGACGAGATCGAACCATGGGTAATCGAGGAACTGAAACGCGTGGGTTGTGACACGGCAAAGAGCGTGTTAGAGTTAAGTGAATCAGAATTAGAGAGCAGGACTGATCTTGAGATAGAGACCATCAGGGATGTTCTCAAAATATTAAGAGCCGAATTTGAATAAGGAACGCTCAAGGTTATAATGCTTGTAAAATAAAATCTTAATATGGCAGTTAGACTAAGTAAAGTTGCTAGAGAATTTAACGTAGGTTTGTCCACGATAGTGGATTACCTGCAGGAAAAGGGGATTAAGATTTCATCTGATCCAAACGCGAAACTAACAGATGACCAGTACTCTTTAGTAGCAAAAGAGTTTTCTACCGATAGCGAGGCTAAAAAAGAATCCAATCGAGTAGATTTAAAAAATACACGGTTAAAAAAAGAAACGGTTACCATTGATAACATGAACAATGGTACGGAGGAACACGCTCCGGAATTTATATCTATAAAGGACGAGATTAAACTGGAAAATAAAATTAAGGTCGTGGATCACATCGACCTGAACAGACTGAATAAACAACAAAAACCGGAAGAGAAGGTTGAGGAAATAAAAGAGGTGAAGATCGAGGAAAAGAAAGAAGAAAAACCGGCAGAACCTCAGGTAAAAGAAACTCCCGTAGTTGCACAAAAGCAAGAACGGGAAGAAACTCAGGCTCCTGTTGCCAGAACTCCGAAAACGATCATCAAGCAACCGAAAGTTGAAACCCGTCAAGAGGAAAAAGCCCCGTCTGAAGATTATTCCAACAGAACCGACAGGGAAGTGAGCTACAAATCACCGACCCCGGCGATTAAAGACGTGAAGGTTGTCGGAACAATCGATCTGGACGCGATCAATCAGCGTACCCGACCCCCGAAGAAAAGCAAACAAGAAAGAGAAAGGGACAAACGGGAACTCAAGAAAAAATCTTTGGTTCCTCCCAAGAGTACGGATGACATCGTGATCAAGAAAAATATCGTGATAAACGAAGGTGAAGAAGATTCAGATGAATCGGAAACTCGTAAAAAGAGAAAACGTATTCTGAAAAAAGACGAGAAAATCAATATTGAAGCTTCTAAAACCGCCAAGCAAGAGGAAAGTAAGAAGAAAATAAAGAAGATAAAGAAAAAGAAAGCCAGCAAGGCTGAAATTTCTGAAGAAGACGTACAAAAGCAAATCAAAGACACGTTTGCCCGTTTGGGGAACAAGGGAAAAACCAAGAGTTCCAAACACCGGAGAGACAAGCGAGATGCCGTACACCAGAAGATGCAGGCTGAAATGGAGCAGGCAGAGCTGGAAAAGAGTATCCTTAAACTCACGGAATTCGTTACGGTTAGCGAGTTAGCAACCATGATGGATATTTCCGTGGCAGATATTATCTCAACTTGTATGTCCTTGGGCTTGTTCGTGTCCATCAACCAACGTCTGGATGCAGAAACCATTAATATCGTGGCAGAAGAATTCGGATTTGATGTCGAATTTGTGAGCGTGGATATTCAGGAGGCCATTGACGAGGATGAAGACGAGCAGGAAGAACACGTGGAATCCCGTCCGCCGATCGTGACTGTTATGGGACACGTTGACCACGGTAAAACATCTTTATTGGACTATATCCGTAAAGCAAACGTGATTGCCGGAGAGGCAGGAGGAATCACCCAACACATCGGTGCTTACAGCGTAAAACTTGCTGATGGTAGAACCGTGACATTCCTAGATACCCCGGGACACGAGGCGTTTACCGCCATGCGTGCCAGAGGTGCCCAAGTAACGGATATTGCCATCATCATTATTGCAGCCGATGATAACGTCATGCCGCAGACTGTTGAGGCAATCAATCACGCCAGTGCGGCAGGAGTACCCATTGTATTCGCAATAAACAAAATTGATAAACCGGGAGCTAACCCCGACAAGATCCGGGAAGAACTGGCTGCCATGAACTACCTCGTAGAGGAGTGGGGTGGTAAATACCAATGTCAGGAAATCTCAGCCAAAAAAGGTTTGAACGTAGAAGAACTTCTGGAGAAAGTGTTACTTGAGGCAGAAATCCTAGAGTTAAAGGCTAACCCGAAACGGAAAGCGATCGGTTCAATCATCGAGTCCTCGCTAGATAAAGGACGGGGATACGTGGCAACCGTACTCGTACAAAGCGGAACGTTACGCATTGGAGACGTGGTACTAGCCGGACAATATTTCGGACACGTGAAAGCTATGTTCAACGAACGCGGAAGTAAAATGGAAGAGGCTGGACCATCCTGCCCGGCATTGATACTCGGTTTGAACGGGGCTCCACAGGCCGGAGACAAATTCAACGTCATGGGTAACGAGAAAGACGCCCGTGCTTTGGCTAACAAGCGAGAACAACTGCAACGCGAACAAGGGTTACGTACCCAGAAACATATCACGCTGGACGAAATCGGTAGACGTATTGCCATCGGAAACTTCCAGGAGTTGAACATCATCGTGAAAGGAGACGTGGATGGTTCTATCGAAGCTTTGTCCGACTCTTTGATCAAGTTGTCAACCCCGGAAATCCAAGTGAACGTGATCCACAAAGCCGTGGGGCAAATTTCCGAAGGCGATGTCATGTTGGCTGCCGCATCGAACGCTATCATCATCGGATTCCAGGTACGTCCCTCCATGGGTGCTAGAAAGCTGGCAGAGAAAGAGGAAATCGACATCCGACTTTACTCTATTATCTACACGGCTATCGAGGAAATCAAATCCGCCATGGAAGGTATGCTATCCCCTGAATTCAAGGAAGAGATCACCTCTACCGTGGAAGTGCTTGAAACATTTAAGATTACCAAGGTGGGAACGATTGCCGGATGTATCGTGAGAGACGGAAAGATTACTCGTTCTTCAAAAGTACGCGTGATTCGGGACGGTATCGTGATCTTCACCGGAGAACTAGGATCATTAAAACGTTTCAAGGACGACGTGAAAGAAGTTTCCAAGGGATTCGAGTGTGGTTTGAACATCAATAATTATAACGATATTCAGACAGGAGATTTCATCGAAAGCTTTGAAGAAGTGGCCGTGAAAAAAACATTATAAAAAATTTAACTATAAACTAACATAGTTTCTCTCGATAATTTTGTACTTTGCATCACTAAATTTTAGAGAGAAATTATTTTAAAAACTAATTTAATTTATTCATGAAAAGACTATTAATTCTTACAGCAATATTAACCTTAATGGTTGGGGCTGCAAATTCACAGGTATTAAAACCAGTGAAATGGCAAATTTCTTTCAAGAAAGTAAGCGAAGGTGTTTATGACATCATCTGTAAAGCTACTGTTGAAAGCGGTTGGCATCTGTATGACACCAAATTACCGGAGAACGGACCTCTTCCTACAACTTTCAATATAGATGAAGATGAGACAAAAGACATTGAATTAGTAGGAGAATTTAAAGCAACCACAGAACCTAAAACAGAAAAGAGCGAAGCCTTCAATATGGAATTGAAATATTTCGAAGGAACCGTGACTTTCGTACAACGGGTAAAACTGAAAGGAGACAAAGCTAAATTAGTAGGCTATGTGGAATATATGGCTTGCTCCGGCGGACAATGTATCCCTCCTGCCGAAGAAGAATTTGAATTCGAATTAACGAAATAATCAAAAAGCCGTCTTCGGACGGCTTTTTTTATCTCTCTTCCCCATAGATCAACTAGAAAGAATAAAAATACATGCACTACAACCGAATTCTTTTGTTCTGTATCGTCTTCCTGTTGTTCACGTCTTGCAAAGAGAAGAAACCACCCGTACAAACCGATTACTCGCTGAAATTGCCCCACCCATCACAAACGCTAACCCTCTTGTTTTGCGGGGACATCATCCAACACCTTCCGCAGATATATAGCGCACACGAACCATCGGAAAAAGACTACAAGTACCAAAAATGTTTCAAGTACATCGCTCCTTACTGGGCAGATGCCGATTTCGTCATTGCCAATCTGGAAACGACCTTGGGGAATAAAGACTTTTCCGGTTATCCCCGATTTTGCTCTCCCTGGCAAATCGCACGAGACCTCCATCAACTGGGAGTAACAACATTTGTTACCGCCAACAACCATAGTTGTGACCAACTCGGGAAAGGGATCACTAATACCATCTATTATTTGGACTCATTAGGAATCCCACACACAGGAACATTCACAGATACCCTCAATTACAAAAAGAGGCACCCGCTCTATCTTCAGAAAGACAGTTTCAAAATAGCACTACTCAACTACACGTACGGGACAAATGGCCTCCCCGTTCCGAAAGGTTTTGTCGTCCCGCACATTGACACAACCGCCATAAAACAAGACATTCAACTGGCCCACCGAGACACGGCCACCAACATTATAGCCTTCATGCACTGGGGGTATGAATACCATAACTTTCCAAACAAAGAACAGCGGGCATTAAGTAAATGGTTGCATGAACAAGGAGCTGATATGGTTATCGGTTCACATCCCCACGTGGTCCAGCCGATAGAATATTATACCTCGAACAAAGATACACTAGGCGTTACCGTTTTCTCTCTAGGTAACTTTATTTCCAACCAATCCCAACAGGGAACAGAAGGAGGAATATGTATTCGAGTAACTTTAACGAAACCCCGGAACTATCCTGTACGTTATCAGATGGAGCCGATTAAATTTTACATGTACCGTCCCTACGAGGAAGGGAGGCGGCGTTATTACGTGGTTCCGGAAAATTTGGCTGATAGTATTATGAAAGATTTCCACCTGATGAAGAGTAAAAACTTCTTCAAGAAAACGGATTCCATACTGAAATCAACCAAAACTTTTAGTTTTTAGCTTTCCGGTTTTCACTTACATATTTATATATTTGTATGACCTTAAAATAACATGAAGATGAAACTAGCAGTAATCGCACATGACGGGAAAAAAGCAGATATGGTTGCTTTCCTGAACAGACATTATGAATTCATGCACTCGGCAAACATAGAGATCATTGCTACCGGGACTACCGGAAAACACGCACAGGCTGCCGGGTTAAAAGTTGAACGCCTTCTTTCCGGTCCACTCGGGGGAGATGCCCAAATTGCAGCACAAGTGGCAGAACATAAAGTACAAATGGTGCTATTCTTCCGAGACCCGCTTGGGAAACACCCTCACGAACCGGACGTACAAATGTTAATGCGCGTATGTGACGTTCACAATGTTCCATTAGCAACGAACCCAGCATCTGCGGAATTGATGCTGAAAGGTTTCGAGAAACAGATGCAGAAATAGTTAATGTTTTATTAAACTTTGTGTGAAGATTTGCAAATTCGCACACAAAAAACTATGTTTGTATCGATTAAAGGTTTGTAAACCATGAGGAAACGACAGATAGCTATTATCCCGCTTATTTTTGCTAGCATGATTATGCTACTGTCGTCTATTATGCCTCATCATCACCATGGCAAATTAATCTGTTTCACGCCCACACATGAACACAGTTCGTTCATCGAAAAAGAATGTCACAATGAACATGACTCAACTCCTACCGAGGGTGAATGTGAAGTCAGATTACTATTCCAGACAAGTATTGTAAAACAACATCATGACGAGTGTAATTGTTATCCGAATATCATCCCGGATCAACCATTCCAATCCATACTGCCCCTTGCCGGGTTAGATCACTCGTTATTACTTCTCGGAATACCTAAAGAAATTCCACCCATATTTTACCGGGAACGTCTCCACTCGATCACGTGGAGCATCACCTCTGCCGGCAGGGCTCCTCCTACCGTAATAGCTTAAATATAGAATTACTCGCCCAGTGTAAACCGGACAATTATTATTTATTGTTTTATTCTCAACATTAAATCATTTATTTATGAGAACAATTATTTATGCTATTACAATATTAGCAATCTCCTTATGGGGGTGCAAAAACCAATCATCACAAGATAAACACACTCACTCTGCAACGGAGACTCACGCAGGACATGACCATAGCCACGAAGGACATAATCACGAACATGAGGGACACGATCATGAACATGAAACGGCAGAGGAACACGCCGGTCACAATCACGAAAGTAAAGCAACAAAACACAGTGACGAGATCATTTTCCCGAAAGCCCAAGCTGCTAAAACCACTTTCGAAGTACGGGAAATTCAACCCGCCTCTTTTAATCAAGTAGTTAAAACAACAGGACAAGTGCTTGCCGCTCCCGGTGATGAGGCTGTCATCGTCGCCACCAGCAATGGCGTCGTTTCCTTCTCTTCCAACAAATTAACGGAAGGGACAAAGGTTCAAAAAGGACAATCCCTGTTCCAGATTTCCTCAAAGGACATCGCAGAAGGAGATTACTACACGAAAGTAAAAGCAACTTACGAGGCAGCTAAAGCCAGCTATGACCGTGCCGAGGCTCTTGTAAAGGACAAAATCATATCTCAAAAGGAATTCGAAAGTACCAAGCTGGAATTCGAGAACGCAAAAACAGCTTATAACGCCGTATCCAATAACAAAACGGCAAAGGGAGTCAGTGTAAACGCCCCGATCAACGGACACATGAAAAACATTCTTGTAAAAGAAGGAGAATACATCACGGTCGGACAACCGTTAGCAACGGTTTCTCAAAACCAACGCCTAGTACTCCGGGCCGAAGTATCCCAAAGATACTACAATGCCATGCAATCCGTAAAGAGCGCTAATTTCAAGACCCCGTACGATAATAAAGTTTACTCCTTGGAAGACCTAAACGGACGCTTGCTCTCTTTCGGAAAAACGTCCAACGAGAATTCATTCTTTATCCCCGTATCTTTCGAATTTGACAATAAAGGCGAAGTGATCCCGGGGTCCTTCGTAGAAGTATATCTTATTTCATCCCCGATTGAAAACACGTTATCCATCCCCGTGTCCGCATTGACCAACGAGATGGGAATCTACTACGTGTACGTGCAAATTGACGAGGAAGGCTATCGTAAACAAGAAGTGGCATTAGGTGCCAACAACGGTAAAGAGGTACAGATCATCAAAGGCCTTCACCCCGGAGACCGTGTCGTAACTCAAGGAGCCTATCAAGTCAAAATGGCCTCTGCATCCGGAGCAATTCCTCACGGACATAGCCATGAACACTGATAAACTAAAAGTTAGAAGATAAAAACTAAAAGTTTAATTTAGAGTTTGGGACAAAAACATCAGCCTTGTGTGGCTGAAATCTAAAATTTAAAATCTAAAATTAATCACGGATGCTGAATAAGATTATACAATATTCATTACATAACCGGCTGGTAGTAATGATCGCATCGATAGCTTTGCTCCTATGGGGATCCTACACGGCGCATAAAATGGAAGTGGATGTATTCCCGGATTTGAACGCACCCACGGTAGTAGTTATGACCGAGGCACAAGGAATGGCTCCCGAAGAAGTGGAGCGTATGGTAACCTTCCCGATCGAAACGGCAGTCAATGGAGCCACGGACGTGAAAAGCGTACGTTCATCCTCTACAACCGGATTCTCGGTAGTCTGGGTACAATTTGATTGGGGTACCAATATTTACACGGCCCGTCAGATCGTGTCTGAAAAACTATCCACGTTGGGAGATGTTTTACCGAGTAACGTGGGGCAACCTACCCTTGGACCGCAATCTTCCATCTTGGGAGAAATGATGATTTTCGGGTTAACTGCCGATAGTACGTCTTTACAGGATTTACGGACGATTGCCGACTGGACGATACGGCCCCGCTTGTTATCCACGGGTGGAGTAGCACAGGTCGCCGTGATCGGTGGTGACATCAAGGAATACCAAATTCTTCTTGATCCCGCACGGATGAAACATTACGGGATCAGCATGGATGAAGTGTTGACCGTCGTGGATAACATGAATCAGAACTCCACGGGAGGTATTCTATACGAATATGGTAACGAGTACATTGTGCAAGGTCTTTTGGCAACAAATGACGTAGAAGAAATCGGTAAAGGTGTGGTAAAAACCGTGAACAACGTTCCGGTTTTATTATCGGACATCGCAACCGTACAAATCGGACCGAAAGAACCGAAACTGGGGCTTGCCTCCGAAAGAGCAAAACCTGCCGTACTGGTAACCATCACGAAACAACCGAACACGAACACGCTGGAGCTAACCGATAAACTGGATCAGGCCATCGTGGACCTACAAAAGACATTACCGTCTGATGTGAAAATCTCTTCCGACATATTCCGTCAATCCCGCTTTATTGAAAGTTCTATTTCTAACATACAGAAAGCACTGTTCGAGGGAGCTATTTTCGTGGTTGTCGTGCTTTTCTTCTTCTTAATGAACGTGCGTACCACGATTATTTCGCTAGTTGCCCTTCCCCTATCCTTGCTGGTTGCCATTCTAACCCTTCACGGGCTTGGCCTGACAATTAACACGATGAGTTTAGGAGGACTTGCCATTGCCATCGGTTCACTTGTGGACGATGCCATTGTCGACGTGGAGAACGTGTACAAGCGACTACGGGAAAATCAATTAAAGCCCGCAGAAGAAAGACTTTCCTCGCTGAAAGTCGTGTTCGAAGCCTCCCGCGAAGTACGTATGCCGATTCTGAACTCGACACTGATTATCGTGGCTTGTTTCTTGCCATTATTCTTCCTTTCCGGAATGGAAGGACGTATGTTGATTCCGCTGGGTATCGCATTTATCGTGGCCCTATTCGCCTCAACAGTTGTGGCATTAACCTTGACCCCGGTACTGTGTAGTTATATGCTAACCACCAAAAAGGCGCTGAAGAAAAACGAGAAAGAACCTTTCGTGTCTCGCACCTTAAAAGTATGGTATAAGAAAGCATTGGAATGGGCTCTCCGCCACAAGAAAGTAGTTATCGGGACGAGTGCTGCCCTGTTAATTTTCACGATTATCATCATGACCGGACTGGGACGTAGCTTCCTACCCCCATTCAACGAAGGATCACTCACGATTAACATCAGTACCATGCCGGGAATCTCCCTCGAAGAATCTGATAACATGGGACGTATGGCTGAAAAGATCCTTCTGGATATTCCGGAAATACAAACCGTGGCCCGCAAAACCGGACGTGCCGAATTGGATGAACACGCCCTTGGAGTAAACGTTTCTGAAATGGAAGCACCCTTCGAACTGGACGAACGTTCTCGGGACGAATTCTTGGCTGACGTACGTCAACGACTGGGAGAACTAAAGGGAGTGAACATCGAAATCGGTCAGCCGATCTCTCACCGTATTGATGCCATGCTTTCCGGTACAAAAGCGAATATTGCCATCAAACTATTCGGAAACGACCTAAACAAATTATATAACATCGGTGGACAAATCAAAGAGGCCATTCAAGGAATTGACGGAATTGCCGATTTGACTTTGGAACAACAAATTGAACGTCCCCAATTGCAGATCAAGCCCAAACGGGATATGCTCGCCAAATATGGAATTCCTCTGCCTGAATTCTCAGAATTCATTAACGTGGCTCTTTCTGGTAAAGTCGTGTCACAAGTGTACGAAGGCGGTAAAGTGTTCGACCTCACCGTAAAAGTACATGATGATGCCAAAGCTAACATGGAACAGATCGGTAATTTAATGATTGACGCCAACGGACAGAAAGTTCCACTTCACTACGTGGCTGAAATCCTTCCTTTGGTAGGTCCGAACACCATCAGCCGTGAAAACGTGCAACGAAAAATCGTTGTTTCCGCCAATGTTGCCGGACGTGATTTGAACGGTGTGGTAAAAGACATCCAAAAGACGGTAGGGGAACAAATTACCCTGCCGGAAGGTTATCACGTGGAATACGGTGGACAATTCGAAAGCGAACAAGCTGCATCTCGCACGTTGTTCCTAACCTCGGTAATTTCCATATTATTGATCTTCCTATTATTGTTCAACGAGTTCCATAGTATGCCTCTATCCAGTATCATCATGTTGAACTTACCGTTAGCAATTATCGGAGGAATACTAAGTATCTGGTTTACATCGGGAATCATCAGTATTCCGGCCATCATCGGGTTTATCTCCCTGTTCGGTATCGCTACCCGAAACGGTATATTACTCGTATCTCACTACAATCACCTGCGCTCGGAAGGTATGTCTTTGCATGATAGCGTTGTTCTCGGTTCACTTGACCGGTTGAACCCGATCTTGATGACAGCCTTAACTTCTGCTTTAGCCTTGATTCCGTTAGCCGTAGGCGGTGACCTTCCGGGTAATGAAATCCAAAGCCCCATGGCCCAAGTAATTCTAGGTGGATTATTAAGCTCTACTTTATTAAACGGTTTTGTCGTTCCGATCATGTACTTGTTACTTAATCACAAACAGAAAGAGATCGAGAATCTGGAAATGTAACCTTTTGAAAATAAAGAAATGAAAACATATAAATTGTACATACTCGGATTGATGCTTTTGGGTTCTCTCACCACGAGAGCCCAAAGCAGCATCGATCAAGTGCTGAGAAGCATTGAAACCAACAACAAGTCATTGCAAGCCAACACGAAAATGACCGATGCTCAAAAGTTGGAGGCCCAAACCGGAAAGTTTCTTGCCAACCCCTCGGTGGAATGGGAACAGATGTGGGGTAACCGGAACAATCCCGGTTCGGAGTACACATTGACGGTAAAACAATCTCTGGATTTTCCAACAACCTACTCTAACAAAAATAAATTGGCAAACTTAAAAGCGAACACGATCGGATTCCAATCCGCCGCCTATCGCCAACAATTGCTTTTAAATGCCAAACAAACTTGTATAGAGATTATCTACTTGCGGAAACAAAAGAGCCTCTTGGACGAGCGGTTAGCTAATGCAGAAACCATGTTCGCTCTCTACAAAAAGCGGTTTGAATCCGGAGACGCAAACCAATTGGAATTAAATAAAATTCAATTGGAATTATTGAATGCCCAAAATCAAAGCCGCTTGAACAAAGCCGCTTTAACCGCTGCCGAAGAGCAACTTCGCAATTTAAACGGGGGAAAACCGATCACGTTTGACGCAACGGACTACCCGGCGGGAGAAGAACTCATCAATTTTGACCAATTACAAGCAGCCTTCATGGATGCAGACCCGAACTTAAAAAGCCTTACCGGAAATCAAGAGATTGCCAACCGGGAAGTGAAATTAAGTCGTTCCCTTACCTTGCCGAAATTCGATGTCGGGTACAAACGCAATGCCGCTTCACATCACGTGGCCTCCAATGGATTTATGGTAGGAGTATCTATCCCTCTGTTCGAGAACAAGAACACGGTAAAAAAAGCAAAAGCTCAGGCAGAATTTGCCACGGCCTCATTGGAAGACAATCGCTTGAATTTGAAAACGAATCTTCAACAGCTTTATCAACAAGCCGAGGCATTACAGATTTCCCGTGCCGATTATGCCAAAGTATTGGAACAACAACGTAATATCGAATTACTCAACAAGGCACTAAACGCCGGACAACTCTCCGTAATTGACTATTTCACGGAACTCTCGACAATCTATGATAGTCACCAAAGCTATCTGGATGTAGAAAAAGAATACCACAGTATATTAGCTCAATTGTATCAATACAAGCTATAAAAAATTACCCCCAAAATGCTTTCGTCATTTTGGGGGTTCTTACTGATCTAATCAAACAATTGAGAACAAAAATCTTTCAACTTTTCACCTCTTAACCCTTTAGCTATAATCTTTCCATCCGGATCAATCACCCATATGGCAGGAATTCCAACTATACCGTATAATTCGTACACGTGTTTTTTATTCTTACCTCGCAAGATTCCTTGGTTCCACACCATACCGTCATCTTCTATTGCTTTCCGCCATGCCTGTTCATCTTTATCCGATGACACAGAAAAGACGTCCAATCCCTTTTCATGAAATTTCTGATAGATTTCCTTCACGTGAACCGATTCGGCACGACATGGCATACACCAAGACGCCCAAAAATCCAGAATAACATATTTCCCCCGCAAATCAGCCAAAGATATGGTATCACCTTCCAAAGTTATAGCGGTAAAAACAGGAGCCATACTTCCCGGAGCCACCCGAGTCAACGTCTCTGCCCGATTCTTCATATCAAGATAATAACGATTACCAGCAAGTTGTTGATCGAATTTCTTTAAAACTGAATAAATCTCGTCAGCATCCATGTTCAAATATCTCTTCCAGTAACTATACAAGGTTGCTAAAGAATTTCCATCTCCGACCAACTTATCTTGAAAACGAAGTAATTCTTCCTCGTATTCTTGCATAATCACTTTCCGTCTTGCCATCTGTTCTTCTTCGCTCACCTCTCTCATTTTAGGAGCAAACATGGCATTCTCTCTTTTTTCCGATAATAACTTCGTAAACCGTTGATAACTCTGCCACTCATCATTTCCCCGAGTGCCCGATGCCCGGGAGAAGAAAAGAGAATCCACGTGACCGCGAACCTGTACATTTCCTTTCTCTGCAAAGAAAAGAGCCCTTCCCGGAAGATTACCAAATTGTAATTCATACGCTTCCCCGTAATATTCTCCCGGCAAATCGAACTGAAACCGTCCCCCCTGCATAGACACATTCATCACCGTATCATACTGAAACCCGGCAACCTGACGTAGAACCGCAATCTCTACATCATCCTTTATGCCCTTGATACGCCCCTGCACATGGCAAACATCTTTAGATGTACAGGCACATACACAGATCACCAACCATATCCCTAATAATCCCTTCATATGCTTATTTATTTATACATGAATAACTTCTCTGGTGTATTCTCCTTCTTGGACAAAGTTGCCAGCACATCCGTACGACTAGGCAGGATAACCACAACAGTCCCCTTATCCACGAATTTAGACAACTTCACCAAATCATCATTTTTTAATCGGATACATCCGTGAGTCTCCCGCCCGGGAACCGTTTCAGGATCATGCGTACCATGAATTCCAATACCTTTAAATCCCGGAGTACTCAACCGAATAAACAGAGGTCCATAAGCCCCTTTCACCGGGCCTTTACCGAAATCATACGTCCAATGTGCCGCAGGTTCCTTACTCACAACTTTAAAAACACCTTCCGGTGTCCGGTTATCCCCAGCTTTCACTTTCTGCCCGAAATTCATCCCGCAAGCGATAGGAAATTTTAACAACTCCTTTCCATCATTATCGTAAACAGTCATCTTCATCTCTTCTTTAGAGACAATAATGTAAGCAGCCTTTTGCGCAAAGGCCGTCGACGTGATTATGAAAAACGATAAACACGTCAGAATATATTTAAACTTCATGTGATTACTTTCCTAATATTTCAGCAATAATATAATTCATGTGGGCATATTTCTCCGTGATAAAGAGCAAGTACCGAACATCCAAGCAAATTACCCGATGCAAATTTTGATCAAAGTTAAAATCACGGGTCATGGATTCCCAGTTGCAGTCAAATACCAACCCGATCAATTCCCCTTTCGCATTCAATAACGGACTTCCTGAATTACCCCCGGTAACATCTCCATTCATGATAAAATCAGTCGGCAGATCACCATTCTCTCCATAACGCCCGAAATCTTTACTCTCCCAAAGTGTTTTCAATTTTTCCGGCAAATCGAAATCTGGATTCCCCATGTTCACATCCGCTTTCGCTATCACCCCACTTAATCGTGTCTGGTAAGGTTTCACTGTTCCGTTTCCTAAAGGTAAATCACAAATCGTTCCGTAAGAAAGACGGATCGTCTTATCTGCATCCGGATAATAATCTTCTTGGTGGAAATTCAATCTTCCTTTGTTATACTGGTATTGAGCTTTTCGAACGACATCCAGTTTTTTGCTAACCAAAGCAAATATCTCCTTACGCTTTTTCTCCATCTGTGCCTCCACCTGATAGGCAATGTCATTTTCAACATTCCATTTCGGATCATTCAAAGCTGCCAACAAACGTTCTTCATTAGCAAATACAGATTGATCATACATATTATCAACAAACCGATCAATATCTCCCTTGTATTCTGTTTTCAAAGTAGTGAAAAATTCAGGTAGCAAATCGGTCTCCAGATCATTCTGCATAATCTTTAACAAAGCCTTTGTGACAGCCCGATCAACCTTTTCGGAATAATCTTTATACTGCATCTTTGTATTCACTACAAAGTTTTTCATCGACTCACCTCTTTCTTTCCTAACATAAGGGATAGATCGTCCAAAACCGGAAATGAAACTTATCATCTCACATCCTTCACCAAAAACTTCCACGTAATACCCTTGAGCCAAACGATAACGAGCCGTCTCTTTAATTCCTTTCTCCATCGTCTGAAGCATGCCAGTATAAGCTTGACGTACGGAATCATTCTCGCAAGAATTCAAAAACTCTCGTTCTTGTTCAGCCTTTTTCTTACAAACATCAAGGTCCTCAATCCATTGATTTACCCCAATGGAATTCTTACAATAATTGGCTGATGATGCAAATTTTTCTGCATATTTAATACGCAGACTCTCGTCCTCACGCATAAACTTCTGCAATATTTCCTGTCTGGCCGTACGAACCTTGATTAACGGAGGATTCAACACATTCTGCCTCTCCCAGATCAGCATAGAAGTTGCATTCCGTTCCGTGAAACCGGGATAACCAATTGACATTGCGTAATCTCCTTTTTCATAACCTTCTGCAGAAACCTTCAGATACACTTCCGGATGATAAGGCACATTATCGGCATGATAACCGGTTGATTTCCCGTCTTTCGACACGTACACTCTCAGGTATGCGAAATCGCAACCGTGACGGGGCCACGTCCAGTTATCTGTCTCTCCTCCAAATTTTGCAATTGCAAAAGGGGGCGCACCCACGAGACGAACATCTTGAAATGATCGGGTTACATACAACACGTGCAACGTGTAATCCCGGTAACTCTTGACAGTCACTTTCATGCCCGGATACTGTTTACGGTATTTTTCCGCGATCCCATTAACAACTCCAAATCTCGTACTATGTTCCGGTTTTACTCCCACCAACTTGGCGTTCACTTCCTCTGAAATATCTTTAATCACCCGGTTAATGGAAATATCAACTCCCTTCAATGGAATTTCTTCCCCCTGGTTCATCGCCCAGAATCCATCTCGAATATAATTATGCTCATCCGAACTACTCTGTTGAATAGCTGCATAAGCACAATGATAGTTCGTTAGCAGCAAACCGTCTTTCGAAATAAAAGAAGCTGTCCCACTTCCATTATAAGAAATAATAGCCCGGCTTAAACTATCTACAATATATTCCACTGGAATTTTTAATCCCAATTTTTTCATCTGGGCCTCGTTGTGCTGTTTCAGACGTGATAACAGCCACATTCCCTCGTCAGCACGCAGCATCAACACGGGGCATACCAGTAATAGCAATATAATTATTCTTTTCATTCTCGAACATTTAGAAAACAACCCGGTAATCACTTATTTTGGAATAACCCGGTACAAAATGCGACCAATTCTTCCCCTTTAAGTCCTTGAGCCAAAATTTTACCTTCCGGATCAATCACCCATATAGCCGGAATACCGTCAATCCCGTATAGTTGGGCCACCGGGGTGTTCTTCCCGCCTTTTAATAACTGGCACCCATGATTCCAGGTCATGCCATCTTCCTCGATCGCTTTCAACCAAGCCGCTTTTTTATCATCCAACGAGACTGAAAACACGTCCAATCCCGCGTCATGGAATTTATTATATATATCCTTGATATAAACCGTCTCTTCCCGGCAAGGCGCGCACCAGGATGCCCAGAAATCCAAAACAAGATACTTACCCCGGAAAGAGGAAAGTTTTATCGTGCCATCATCCACCGTTTTCACCTCGAAATCGGGTGCCATCACGCCCGGGGCTATTTTCCGTAAAATATCGGCTTGGGCTTTCAATTCCTTATAATACCGGTTATCGGCTAATTGAGGTGTAAATTTTTCCAACGTCCGGTCAATCTCGTCATGTTTTAATAATTGCAATGATTGATAATACAGGAATAATGCGACAACAGAATTCACATCTGCTTGCGCTAGAGAATCTCTATAATGATTCATCTTTGCATCCAATGTTTCGAAAATTTGTCCATATTTCACTCGCTTAACACTATCCGGGTCTGCGCTCCCCCCGATCTCTTTCATCAAGCGGGACCGTTCTCTACTGATTTCCCTCGTAAATTTTTGGTATCGATCCCAACTATCATTTTCCGGCGTACCTGTCACCTCCGCATCGTAAATCGTTTTACCGTTACCCTCCACACGTACATTTCCCTGTTCCGCAAAAAACTCAACCGATGAACGTTTATCCCCAAACTTCAAGCTGTATTGCTCACCCCACAAATCACGAGGGATATCCACTCGAAAACTCCCGTCTTTCATGACGGTTTGTATCAGTGTATCACGCGTGAACTCGCCTGTCCTGCGCAACAGGTAAACCGTTGTCTCCCCCGGGAAATCACTCATCTTACCATCCACTCTACATACATCATCGCTACAACTACTTAATATTAACATACAAAGCAGGTACATCAATCCACCAAACTTTCTCATACTCGACTTTTTATATAAATACAGTTTTTACATACATGAACATTTTCAGAGGGAATACACCGACATCAACTGTCGATGCACCCCTAGAAAAATACTAAACTTTATGTCTATTTTGACTTATAAGCCATATGAGTGATCTTTTTAAAACCATCATACGTCTCAACCTTGTCTTTTAAGACCTCTCCACTAGTCTCCACGATCGGACATTCCAGCAATTTACCTTCTCCTGTCGTTGAATTATAAACCCCGACATAAAGGAGTTTGCCTTCATTCTCATTACCGGAAACTTTAAACAAATACATCATCGTAATTTCATATCCCGCCTGGATCAACTCGTTTGGCAAAGTATAACGCAAAGTTGAAGTTCCTCCATCCTTAAAGTTACACTGTTTAACTTCCGTCGCTGTTGCATAATAAAGTAACTCGCTCCGGTTTCCCACGGCAAACGCCTTGGCATCTTTCATGTCCGTACAGCCACTTGCACTGTATTTCCCCACACCTCGGTTTCCATCATCAAATTTGGAAAAATCACACACGTAAACAGAATGATCCGTTACATTATCCGGATCGCACATCACGCAATACCATTTTTTCTCAAAACCATGCTCAGCATATACCATGTCTTTCCCCACCGCATTCATATCAAAAGCAGCAGATGCCCCGGCTTCTTTAAATGTTTTAAGTAATTTTTGACCATCAATATACAGGAAACGTCTTTGCAATCTATCATAAAAAACGCCGAAATAATATCCTCGCTCTTGGGTTCCAATAAACGGTTCGGCATAATACTCCAAACCAAAAATAGGAATACCGAATTTTACGAATGTAGTCGAAGCCTGTGAAGCAAAATATAATCTCCCATCATTAACCAACAAATCATTATAACTCCATGAATTATATCCTTGAAAATTGATTTTATTACTTTCCAACGATTCCGTGAACATATCGGCATACGAGTCCAATATTTCCAAATCACTTCCTCTCGTCCGGAATCCCCCTGCATTCCCTTTCGTGTACACGTAAACATTATGAGTATTATTCACGTAAGCAACCATACCCGGCGCTCCTACTGCTCTACGTCCGTTAGTTATTGAGAAAATATTATGCTTTACACCATCCATCGTTGCATCCGAAACAATCCTATCGTTTACCAAGATACTCACATCGGTTGAATCTGCATCACCATGCATCACCATCAATCCCACCGAAGCAAAAGATTCCACATAAAGCTTACAAGAGATCACCTCGGATACTCCATTTTGTTTATCAGTTACGGTAAAACTAAGCGTATATTCCCCCGGAGGAGTTGTTACTTTGTAATTTAATTTCCTCTCTTGTCCAACAACATCATTTACAACTTTTCCCGTTTCCGAGTTAGGCATATTCGATTCCTGGAAAATTCTCCATTCATAAGACAAATTTGAATCATCCACTCCCTGCTTAACTTCCGGATCGACTACCAAATAATCCAATTGGGTTATCCGATACGAATTTGACATCTTAGAAGAATCTATCTCGATAGGCAACAAATCCGAATAGGAATAATTTCCTTCATCATCCAAGCAAGCTTGAAAAAGGAAAAATCCCATAATCAATATCCATATATTTTTATTCATATTCTTTCAATTAATTCTGTCAACAATCCATATTTTCCTATCCAATACCACCAACTCCGGTCCAGACATTAAATTCGACCAATCCAAGTTCATCCTCTAAAGGCTTATCATGCGTCTTATTGTATTCGTAAAGAGCTTCACGAACCTTCGCATTATAATACCCTAATGTCACGAGATCCTGCGGATCCGGTAATTCCACGATACCGCAAGCCTTCAAAATGAAAGCATAACGAGTCTCTGTAAACTCACCGAAACAAGGTTTGTAATTGGAAATATCCCAGTTATCCGGCTTAATAAACATATCTCCCCACCAAAAGACGGCTTTGCTCGTTTTATCAAAACCAACCCCAAAATACTCATTCGGCTCAACCGTCAACTCCAAACGCACACTCTTATCTTTTAAACCTGCACGATACACGACTAAAGGTACATCTACCGTATAACTATTAGCCGGCATAATAACGGGTTCCAGTTTATAATTTTCATCTCTCTTTGCAGTAGTTGTTTCCTCATTCACCACAAGCTTGATTTCCCGGTCATAAGGAAACGCTTTCCCGATGATACGCACTTTAAACCACAAGGTATCTTCCACGCAGTCATCTCCTTTAGCTGGAAAAGAAAACACCATCGAATCCCGAGGGGTATTATTCAATCCATAACCTGGCATTTCAAACACCAGATACGCCTCGTCCCCGTAAACCTCTACCTCTTTTTCTTCACAAGAAGACAAAGCAAATACCGAGGCTACAACCAGCATGATATATTTAAAATAACAATTCATAATTCTCTTATTTTGTATTATCTGTTGTGTAATAGTCTCCAAACTCAATTTCATTATCCGGTTTCGGCAACACGTAAACATTATCCTCCGTAGCAGACTGGTATCCATAAGGGAATTTTGCCAACTCGTTACGTTTACAATAATAGAAAAGCTGTCCCTCAGCCAAAAACTCTTTCGCATACTCTTTCGTCAGCTCATCACGCAATTTACTTGCATCCGTCAAATCCGAATCGATTCCACGATGTCGTCTCACCTCGTTCAAATACCCCAAAGCTTTATCGTTATCTACTCCCATCAAACACTCGGCCATGATGTACGCCATCTCTGAACGACGAATCATCGGTAATCTCTTGGCATAATCTGCTTTATAATTATCCGGTTGATAATATTTACGAATCACATAATCCTTACTACCGGTTTCCTGTTGTTTCATAATATAGTTTACCCGGTAATCATTTCCTCCAACCGCATTTCCCCGTCCGATCTCGTACCACTGCTGCATCGTGTAATTTTGACAATAAAGCTGTTGACTATTTCCACTTGTCAAGAACCAAGTATTAGCCAAGTCTTTCAAATCCTTCACATTTAGAGCAAAGATATGCTCGGTAGAGAAAGTAAAATCACGATCTTTATCTTCCGTGGCAGAGATAGAACTTGTTGTTACCCAAGGGAAAATATCATCGGCAATCTCCAAAATCTCCCCGGCTGCAGCTTTGGCTGTTTCCAGATCATCTCCCCACATGGCCACACGAGCTTGCAAAGCTTTCACTGCAAAATAATTAACACGCATCTGCCGAGCATTCATGAAACCATCACCGGAAACATCTTTCAATTTTCCTTCCCGAATCGGGTCTTTTTCCAAACAAGTCAAGGCATTCTTAATATCCTCGTTCAACAAAGCCAACACCTCTTTACCTGTGTACACGTGAGGAACTTCGATTTGTAAGTTTTTTACATACGGGATCGCCTCTTTATTCAAATCAGCTGCCGATGCAAATAAACGCAACAAATCAAAATGAATATAAGCTCTTAATCCCAAAGCTTCTCCTTTGATAATATTATAATTATCACCCGTGAAAACAGATTGACGTTTATCAATATTATCCAATAGATTATTCACATTTGCCAGCATATTATACATCTTACTCCACATCGCATCAATCTGCGCTCGTACGGGAGTACTGGTCAAATATTTCCATTGTGCAACTTCATTGTACACTTTATTATTATAAGCGGCATAAGGACCCGTCACAGCATCAATAAAACCGTAAGTCAATTCACGCCCGTAAAGCGCCTCTGCTTTCATCAAAGTATAAGCCCCGATCAAAGCATCCTTAAAACCTGCCTCTGTTTCAAACAAATCATCAGACTTCACCTTCGTACGGGGGTCCACGTCTAACCATGACTCACAAGAACTTGTCAGCACAGTCAGAATCAGTAACACACTGTATATAATTCTCTTTTTCATCTTCAGATTTCTTAAAAGTTAACATTCAACGTAAACGAACAGTAGCGGGCAAAAGGATACGAAGTTCCTCGTTCTATCTGGACAGAAGATATTTTACCAATATCATTCATATTAAATTGCAATTGTAATCTCTCCAATCCACATTTCTCCACGAAACCAAACCGATAAAAATCATACCCGATTGACAATGCTGAGAAATCAAACTCATTTAACTTCTGGACAAAACGAGAAGTAGCCTGAGTCGGTTTGTTCCAAGCTCCGATACTCTTAAACTGTACATTATCCCCTTCTTTCATCCACGCATCGTAGTAGGCTCGTTTATCCACATTATAATTCAATTGTGCATTTTCCACCTTATCCACCAAGGTTTGATTATACATGTACTCCCCGATACGATACAATCCGGTGAAAGACACGGATAATCCTTTATATTCAAAAGTAAAACCGACATTACCCATCAACTTCGGTTCAGTATCTCCACAAACCACTTGATCCAAAGCTGACCATGTATCTGTCAACGTACCATCAGGACGTACAAAAACTTCCTTACCGCTGGATGGGTCAATACCTTTAGAACGAACGGCCCAAATTGCATTCAAAGACTGTCCCTCGACAAAACGCACGAAAGGTTTGTTCGAATTGGCTGCCTCTTTATCTTGTGAACTCGTCAATGAACTCAAAGAATTGGAAATCTCCTTAATCTTATTTTTGTTAGAGGTTCCAGCAACAAACACGTTCAATGACATCCGGTCCTCCGGACGAGTAAGCACCAAATAATTCACGTTAAACTCGTACCCGGTATTTAACAACTTCCCCAAGTTATCCTTGTAACTGTTAAACCCTAAAGAGGGTGGAGTCGTAATATCTGTCAACAAATTGTTAGTTACTGAACGATAGTAATCAAACTTCACATTCAAACGTCCCCACAAATTCATGTCAATACCATAGTTCGTGTCAAATTTTTGCTGCCATTTCAATTTGCTGTTAGCCAGACCTTCCAAATAAGTTCCGATAAAATCCAAATAAGAATCATCCGTGAAATAGTTATACAGCAACATCCCCTGGTAAGAATTAAAATTCTGAGAACCCGTGTATCCCATGGATGCTCTCAACCGTAATTGTCTTACCACTCCGGAATCTTTAAAGAATGCCTCGTTATGCACGTTCCATCCCAAACCAGCAGACCAGAAAGTTCCCCACCGGTTGTCAGATCCGAATTGAGAAGAGGCACTTGCTCTTAACGAGAAATCTGCCAAATAACGATCATCATAAGAATAGTTTACGGCCAATAACGTTCCCACTTCCCGGTCGATAGACTCACTTCCTGTCGGTTTTGAATTATCAGCATATTGTTTTGCAAAGATGATATTATCCATCTTATCGTTCGGGAATCCGACTGCCGAATGAATATACTCTTCCGAATTACCACTACGGATATTAGCACCCAAGTTAGCAAACAAAATATGCTTGTCCCAATTGTGAGAATAATTCAAGTTTATATCCGAACTTACAGAAAATGATTTTCCATAAGTTTGCTTATAACTTCCTCGTTTGAAGAAATCATCCTCAGCCGTTCTTACAAATTTCAAATGGCTTCCCGGCAAGAACTCTTCACCCCCGCTAATTCTATTCGTCAAACCGACACGTCCCACAAGTTTCATTCCCGATTTAATATTCCATTCCAAATAAGTATTATTCGTATAATCCGTATAATTCTTCTTATACGTCGTATTTATCGTGGCATTAAACAAAGGATTGTACACGTTTTCTGAAAGTACAGGACCTACTCCCAAATATTTACGTAATGTACCATCCTCATTATAAGGACGCCAATAAGAATTTAACTTGGCATATTCCGAGAATTCACCATAGGGAGAATCTTCCGACTTCGTGGTTGAAAACGAGAACTGGTTCCGGAACAATAATTTTTTATATTGATAGATTACCGTGAACCCTCCTCCAATCGTGTTACGCCTAGAACCCTTCATAACACCCTCGATATTATTGTAAGAAAGGTCTACTCCCACTCTCAATTCACTCGTACCTACCTCCAAATTCAATGAATGTTTATGTCCGATTCCATTACGCAAAGGTTTCGACAACCAATCCGTGTTTACCCCTTGCTCAACTTCAGCCAAATTATGGTAATACAATTGTTTTTTCTCAAAATCCTGCTTGGGAGTGATCCCTTCATAAGCACCCAATTGATATTCCAAATCTAATTTCTCTCTGGCGTTACACAAATTATAACTGCTCAAATCAGGCATTTCCAGATTCAAAGAACCGATATAATTCACCCGCAACTCTCCGGATTGTACGCGAACCGTCTCGATAACCATGACCCCGTTTGCCGCTTTAGAACCATAGATTGCTTTTGCCGCCGCATCTTTCAACAATGTAACACTTTCAATCCGGTTAATATCTAGGTCAATCACTTTCTCCAAAGTCGTTTCGAAACCATCCAGAATAAACAAAGGTAAGTTCGGATTCGACGTATATTGTCCTTTAATATCCGGGAACGAAGAAGTTCCCCGTAAATCCATATCCGGCAATTTATTCGGGTCAGAACCAAAAGATAAATTCTGGGAAATATTCAACGCAGGGTCCATATTTCTTAAACTCTGGATCAAGTTTTGATTTCCCCGTTTCAACAATTCCTTCCGGGTAACGGTTGTTGCCGATCCGGTAAAACTCTCTGCTCTACGTTCGAACACACCGGTAACCACCACTTCCTCTAAACTCTCTGAACTCTCCTTCAAAACCACACGCAAAGGCTTTTCGTCTTTCACCACAATTTCCTGGCTTTCCATACCCACGAACGAAAATACCAAGGTAACCTCTCCTTCCAAGGTAAACGACAACTCAAATTTTCCATCCACATCCGTCGCCCCTCCAAAAGTGGTTCCTTTCACGACAACCGTTACCCCAGGTAAAGGTTCTCCGTTCACGTCAACCACCTCTCCGGTAAACACGCGTGGTTTCGCTTGCACATCCTTTTGTTCGGAAACTCTTTTCACCATGTATACTCCATCAACTTTAGAATACACAAATCCACTTCCTTCCAAAATTTTCCCAAGAGCAACGTCTACGGAAACATTCTTCAGATTCAAATCCTTACAAGCTTTATCACCCAAAAGCTCTTCGTTAAAAAGAATCTGGACCCCGGTCAAATCCTTAAACTTGATCAAGGCACTGTTCAATGACTCCGATTTCACTGTAAAATTAACTAGCTTAGTAGAGTCCTCTGTTGTCGCGTAAGACAACGAAAAAGAGAACATTAAAAATACTACCAGTAAAATTTTTTGCAAAAATACAGACCGCACATGCCTGTCACGTGTCCTTTTTTTCATACATTTGTAAAATTAATTGTTAATATTAATCACCGTGTAGAGAATGCCATCTAAAGTTTGCCGACCAAAGAATGCATTCTCTGCTTTTTTATTTTCTCATCACTTTTATTGTATTTTCTTCTACTGCAAATTTAACATCGAACACTTCCTCGAAAAAATGTAGTATCTTATCTATATTATCATAGCGATTCAGATTTCCTGAAAACTTAAATTTTTTCAATCCCGAGTCCTCAAAAATGATATCCACGTTATACCATCTTTCCAATTTGAGCATAATGCTTTCCAACCTCTCGCTCTCGAAACAAAACATTTTATTTTTCCACGCAATCTCGTTGTAAATTTTCACAAGTTTCACCTCGGGTTTCTTAGCCCCCTCTACCAACCTTAACTGATAACCGGGTTTTATTTTCAACTCGGCCACCTCTTCGCTCTTGAAACCAATATTTCCTTCAACCAACGTGGCCTTTATTTCTTTTTCTTCAGGATAGAACTTCACGTTAAACTGTGTTCCGTACACCTTAACCTCTCCCAAATTCGTCTCCACGATAAAAGGTTGTTTATCATTTTTCGTCACATCAAAATAAGCCTCTCCTTTTAAAAATACCCTTCTCTCTGTCCCCACGAACGCTGTCGGTATTCTTAACTGGGTTTCCGCATTTAACCAAACCTTTGTTCCATCACTCAACTCCACCTGGTACTCTCCCCCCCTCGGAATCATGATCGTGTTATACTCTACTTTTGTATCATTTTTTCCCTTATACCGAATCTTCCCCTCTCCCGTCGTAACCTCTATCCCATCCACTTTATAACGGCTAGAATCTGCCAACCATTCCACATCCACTTCTTCCCCATCGGCCAACAGAATAATTGCTTTATTTCCTCCCGGAAGGATATCTTGGGCAACATTCGTTTCCTCCTTAACCGGTTCATCATGCTGGGCAAAGAACCACATTCCTCCCCCCACACTCAAAACAACCAGTAGACAGGCTGCATACCAATACACATTCCGCATTATCCGACGACGGCGAAGTTCTTTCTCCTTTTCCACGTAAGCATCAAAATGAGTCATCACTTTGGACAGATTCGATTTCAAGGAAGAGGTAGGCTCTTCTGCTCCCCAAACCTTTCGCACCCGTTCAAAATATACTTCATGACTTTTATCTTGAGCCAGCCATTCCTGAAACGCACTCTCCTCTTCCGGTGTCAATCCCCACCGTACTCTTTTCACCAGAATGTCCCAGCTAATATTAATTTTCTTATCCATAAATCAACACGCTTAATCAAACGTTACATTTTACCCTTAATTAACACGAGATTCAAAAACGGATGACACGATACCAAAAAAAAATTTATCTTTGCCTGAAATAAGATGTCAACGATGGATCAACTTACTGCACGAGATGACTTGGGGCACTTGATCAAAAAACATGATCAAGAGGCTTTTCATGAGTTATACCGAACGTCATTCAATAAGTTGCAGCAATACGCCATGCGTTATCTTTACGATTGGGATGACGCTGAAGACCTCGTACAGGATGCTTTTCTTTCCCTTTGGTCCCACCCCGAACGTTATAATGAAACACAACCCGTATTTTATTACTTATTAGGTATTGTCAAAAATAATTGCCTGAACTATCTCCGTTCTCTAAATATTCAATACAAACATCAAGATAAAATCATCGAGGCCATGCTATTTTCTAGTATTGAAGACCCGGAAATCGATGAAGATATCCACGAACGGCTGGAATATATTTTGAACTCCTTACCAGAGAAACAACGGGAAGTTCTCTTGCTACACGTTGTAGAGAAGAAAAAAGTTCGTGAAATCGCTGAAGAGATGGATATCGCAGAAACGACCGTGAAAACCCACTTCCAACGAGCATTATCCATCCTTAGAAATAATTTAAAATTTATCCTGTTCGGGATATAATCGACTATTAGTCTTCCGATAAAAGTTGCTCCATCCGTTGCAACACGATCCCTTTCTCCGCCAACCGTTCCGTACTATTATGCCCTCCGGCATACAACCTAAAATCAAAACCCAAGGTTTCTGCCACTTCCGCATCATGCAGCGTATCTCCGACCATAACCGTCTCACCCGGAACAATCGGGAACATCTGTAACATCTCCATGCCTCGTGCCACCTTACCATCCGCATAAATATTATTTGACCCGCAAACACCCTCAAAATATTCACGAATACCAAATCGCTCTAGCATTCCTATCAATAAATCTTCTTTCAATGCGGATAATACATATTGGCGTATGCCCTTCCTCTTTATCCCTTCCAGCACGGGAATAATCCCGGGTGTCAATTCCACTTTTTCCGCCAAATCATTATAAATATTCACGAAATCTCTCGATACCTCCTCCCAATCATCCTGACTAAAATCAAACCCAATCGATTCATAATAAGGCTTCACGGGAAATCCGAAAATAGACCGGTATTCCTCTACCGTCAACTTCCCCAAATGTTTCCGCTCCAACATCACGTTAATCGTATCCACGCTAATCTTCACGTCGTCCAACAACGTCCCATTCCAATCCCAAACCACATTCTTGTATCTCATATCATTCATTATTTCAACATTTAGACGGTCACCATATCACGTGCAAACCTTTCCCGACAAAGATAATCATTTCCTGTTCGAATTGAAAAAATAGAATCCGAAGGGGCTCGATTCATGTAAAACAAGTAATCAAACCAATTTCATAGTTAATGTAATAATCATCATGTTATTATTCACTTATACAAATATTAACATCCTCTATACAATTACAATTTTTTTATCATCATAATAGGAGCGGAATGGGACAGGAATGGGAGCGGAATGGGAGCGGAATGGGAGTGGCTTACTTTATGATAACAACATGATAAAATCAAAATAACATTATTTTACATTAATTCAAAATAAACTCTTGTTAAACATTGTCAAACCGACATGGCATTCCGGGTCATCTCCCGTCACACGGGATACGGGCTCAATTACTTGTTTTCTTCGGGATGAAATGCCTCGATTCCCGTCCATCCCAATCGTTGACGAGCCACGTTTTCCGGAAATATTCGATAAACCACATCAGCCTCACTTCCCAATGTCCCGTCAGCATTAAATAGTTCCACGTGCATTTTCGCTAAACGGGAAGTTTGTTCCACGATGCGGGAACGCAGAAATAGTTCTCCCCGATCTGAATAGACCGTAGCACGATATTTTGTAATCAGTTCAACCGTGACTCCCGCACTTTTCACTTTCGCAAAAACGTTCCAACACGCAATTTCATCAATCAATGTTGCCTGTATTCCACCATGCAACACGTGAAAAAAACCTTGAAATTCGGGACGGGGCATCCAATGACAAGTAATATATTCCCCTTCTTCATAAAATTCACAGCGCAAACCATGTTCATTTCCGGATGCACAACCGAAACAATTATATCCCTCGTGTTGCTCGTAAGCGTTGTATAGTTTTTTCCTTTCCATCTTCTGATAAAAAAAGGGACGTGGTCGCGTCCCTCATGATAAATTGTCTAATATTTTTACAAATTGCTATTAATCAGCTTAGCACAAGCTTCCATTTCCTCTTTCGGGAATTGTTTCTTCGGGTTAGAGAAATTCAACTCGTTACCTTCAACCAAAGGAACCAAGTGAATATGAGCGTGCGGGACATCCAATCCTACTACAGCCACTCCCACTCGTTGGCAGGAAATACTCTTCTTAATTGCTTTGGCCACCTTTTTGGCAAATACCATCATCCCGGCTAATTCTTCATCCGACAGGTCAAATAAATAGTCTTCTTCTCTCTTCGGGACCACTAACGTGTGTCCCTTTTGCATGGGATTTATATCCAAGAATGCATAATAATGTTCATCCTCGGCCACCTTGTAAGATGGAATCTCCCCGTTAATAATCATCGTGAAAATTGAAGCCATGATCTATTTAAGATTTAAAATTTTAGATTTTAGATTGCCAGCTCCGCTGGCCTTCATTTTCAATTAAATGGAAATGTCCATAATCTCAAACTCCATCGTCCCTGCCGGTACTTGAACTTCTACCTTATCGCCTAACTTTTTACCGATCAACGCTTTTGCGATTGGAGTCGTGATCGACAACTTACCTGCCTTGAAGTCAGCTTCACTTTCTGACACCAAAGTATAAGTCATCGTAGCTTTTGTTTTTATATTTTTGATTGTCACTTTATTTAATATCTGAACTTTTGACGTATCGATTTGTGACTCGTCAATGATCCGACAGTTCGAAATTACATCTTGTAGCTGAGCGATTTTAGCCTCCAATAGCCCCTGGGCATCTTTCGCTGCATCATACTCTGCATTCTCGGAGATATCTCCTTTCTCAATGGCTTCTCCAATTGCCTTAGAAATCTTAGGGCGCTCTACATTCTGCAGATTGTCCAGTTCATCCTGCAATTTTTTCAGCCCTTCTTTGGTTACATAAGATACCTTCTTTGTCATAATTATTATATTAAGATATTGATTTATACATAAAAAAATAAATGACACTTATCCTCCAATAAGTGCCTTTATCTAGTTAAGAATTCCATCATATCTGGAATCCTCACCTCCTGAAGACAAAATTAGGACCTTTTTTTGAATAAAACAATTTTTCCCTACAAATATTTTTAATTTAAAAACTTACTGCCATTTATCTGATACAGAAAAAACTATCTTCCCCTCTCTACGAGCAGATAAGAAAAGATTGATTAAAAAATATTTTATTTCACTTTTCGATATCACAGCACAAAATCACTAAAAAATAGGATCAAGGCAAGTAATCTTCCCGAATATTTTGCATTGCTGCAAACAAATTACTCCGAGCATGAGGAGAAATTGCTTCCATTTGATCAAGCAATTTACTCACGGCATCCCGGTTAGTTGCTTTTTCGTGGGGACAATGTTTTTTCTGCTTTTTAAATTGTCTCATTTCTGCATAACGTGAAGTCTCGTCATTCGAAAGATAGATTAACGGACGAATAAGCGTAAAGGTATTCTTGAACATTTCCAACCGGGCAGGCATACTGCAAATCGTCCCATTGAACATCATGCTCATCAAAAGGCTCTCCACGGCATCATCCCGGTGATGCCCCAATGCTAATTTTTTACAATCATATTCTTTGGCAATATCAAAAAGCATTTTACGCCGGTGCCATGAACACACGAAGCAAGCTGGTTTCTTGGGATTCACGGTAGTATCTACCCGAATAGTACGATAAACATACTCTACCCCCAAACGCTCACAAAATCCCCTCAAATACTCTCCATCCACTTCATAAGCGACATCCTCTACCGCAATATGAGCCGCAATAACCGTGTAATTTTGCTTCGGATCCTTGGCTCGCATGGCCAATACCTCTAATAGCGCTAACGAATCCTTACCACCCGATACGCCCACCAAAATCCGATCCCCATCCTCTATTAAATGATAGTCATGTATCGCTTTCCCTACCTTTCGAAAGAAATCCCGGGTAAATACTTTATCTTGTTTTTCACCTGTTATCATTCTCTTCTATGTATAATTTCTCTACCTCTGTTGTCATGTACTTTTGGTTCCGGTCATTCGAGTTTACAAACGTGAGTCAATACGGTTATGATTTACTTCTTTCATGCAAATTTAAGAATTCCACGCCACATATTATTGCTCTCTCGCAAATATTTGTAAATTTGAACCTTCAATCTAAAAACCACAGTCTATTATGCTAAAAAAAGTCCCACATACCTACACCATTGTATTCTCGATCATTATTATTTGTGCTATCCTAACCTGGATTATCCCGGGTGGAGAATATGCCCGAGAATCTGTCGATGTTAATGGCGTAGAACGAACCGTGATCGTGAACGATTCATTCCATGAGGTTGCAAAAAGCCCGCAAACATGGCAAGTGTTTTCAGCTCTTTTCAACGGGTTCGAAAAACAAGCCGGAATTATCGCTTTTATCCTAATCATCGGGGGTGCTTTCTGGATTATGAATAACAGCAAAGCTATTGACGTGGGTATTTTTTCCTTCTTACGTTCCACCCAAAAACTGGAACATATCGGAATTATCCGTAAACTAGGTGTCAATAACATCATCATCACGATGGTTATGCTCTTGTTCAGTTGTTTCGGGGCTATTTTCGGCATGAGCGAGGAAACGCTGGCTTTTGTCATTATCATCGTTCCCTTGGCCATATCCATGGGGTATGATTCTCTCACCGGAGTATGTATGGTCTATGTCGCCGCCCATGTTGGATTCGCAGGTGCTATCCTTAATCCCTTCACGATCGGGATCGCACAAGGATTATCAGACCTGCCGTTATTTTCCGGTTTCGAGTACCGGGTTTTCTGTTGGGCTATCCTTAACGTAATCATGATTACCTGGGTGTTACGCTATGCGGCGAAAGTCAAAAAGAATCCTAAAGCCTCACTCGTGTATAACCTAGATAGCCATTGGAGACAAGAAAAAGTGGACAATACGCAAGAAATTGAATACAAAAGTTACACCTCATCCTGGGGCGTCTATCTTTTTATTCTTATCGGACTTGTACTTTTCTCCTGTTATTTTCCCCGTACAACGTTATCCATCGGGGAACACTCCAGCCTAACCACATTTGTTGTCCCGGCATTAACCATACTATTTGCCCTAATCGGATATTTTTCTTTACGCAAATCTTTTCACTTCTTTATCTTAACAATTCTAGGCTTCACGATTCTTTTCCTAATTGTAGGAGTAATGGGTTACGGATGGTATCTGCCTGAAATATCCGGATTATTTCTTGCCATGGGAATCCTTTCCGGTTTTGCAGCAAAAGAAAATGCAGATAATATTGTCAAGCTTTTTATTGCTGGAGTGAAAGATATTCTTTCTGCCGCACTAGTGGTTGGTTTGGCCGGAGGTATCATCATTGTTTTACAAGAAGGTCATATCATCGACCCAATCCTTCACTCACTGGCAAGCTTGATGAGTGAGGCTGGGCGTGTACTTTCACTAGGTATCATGTATTTGATCCAAACCATGATCAACATCATCATCCCATCAGGTTCTGCCAAAGCAGCCCTTACCATGCCCATCATGGCTCCTTTTTCCGACGTGATCGGGTTATCCAGACAAGCTACCGTGATGGCTTTCCAATTCGGAGATGGGTTCACGAATATGATCACCCCGACTTCCGGCGTATTGATCGGAGCTTTGGGAATTGCCCGTATCCCTTACGATATTTGGGTGAAATTTTTCTGGAAATTTATCCTGCTACTTGTCATTATCGGTTTCGTACTATTAATTCCCACCGCAACCATGCAGTTGAATGGGTTTTAATGAAAAAGAGTACCTCAAGCTACTCTTTTTCATTCATCCCTGAAATACATAACGTCCAAGCATGTTCACAAGCCGGATTCTTCACGAAAGACGGCGGTAGTGTCACCAACACTCCATTTCCCACTCGCTTATAAGACAAATTCCCTTTATATCCCAACAACGAGATTTTAGCCCCTCTAGCCGGGCTGATACTATACAGCATAATCTGAGAAGGCGGATTCACTTCATTCTCGTCATTCAAATAAATGGCATATACTTTTCCGTTATTCTTATGCTTCGTGTAACAAATCTTGGCTTCTTTATAAGGAGCAATCGGGCGAGTTTCGTAGATCGCCTCCCCGTTAACCTTCATCCAAACCCCCATCTCCTTCATAATCTTGATTCCTTCCGGCGGAATCTCCCCGTTACCATCCACGCCCACGTTTAGCAAGAAATTTCCTCCTTTACTAACAATATCCACGAGATAATGTACCAGTTCCCGGGTTGATTTATATTTATCTCCCGGTAAATAAGACCACTGATTTGCCATCGTCATACAAGTTTCCCACGGGTAATCCCACGGTTTTTCGGGAATCTTTTGTTCCGGAGTACGGTAATTCTCGTATTTCCCGCCAATCCAACGGTCAACAACAATCAATCCAGGTTGATACCCTCGTGCCATCTCTACAATTCGATCCATTTTGATATCCTGATCCCGATTTTCCGGTGCAACCCATCCCCCGTCTAACCAAATAATATCCACCTTCCCGTACCCGGTCATCAACTCTTTTATCTGGTTATACGTGAAATCACAAAACTTCTCCCACATCCACGGGTGATTCTTGATTTTGTAATTCACGTTACGATCACCGTGTTGCCAACGATCCGACCAATAATAAGGACTATTCCAATCCGGTTTCGAAAAATATGCCCCGATCATAAAATCCCGCTTTTGGAACGCACCAAACAATTCTTTCAGTATATCCGGATTAGGTGCCGTATGATACGGACATTCCGAGGAAGTAATCTTATAATCCGTTTCTTTCGTATCCCACATACAAAAACCATCATGATGCTTCGTCGTGAATACAAAATATTTCATCCCGGCCTCTTTTGCCAGATCAGCCCAATATTCCGGGTTAAACTTCACCGGATTAAACGTCTTCTTCAGATTCACGTAATTCCGGTAATATTCATCATAAGAAATTATCGTGTCCCGCTGAATCCAATCTACATCTTCCGTGCAAATTGTCCACGACTCGCAATACCCTTTTTGACTATACGGTCCCCAATGCACGAAAAAACCGAATTTCAAATCCTGCCATTGTTCCAATTTCACCTTTACCGCCGGGTCTTGCTCTTGATAATATTCCATACCTTCGTACTGGGCCTTTAACAAGGTATACCACGATACCAGTATCATGCACAAAAATAATCTTCGCATACTCTATTTACTTTTAACATATTACACAACTCTGCAAAGATAAAAAAAGAGGGAGACAAAACTCCCCCTCTTTACACAATATCATGATACCCTTATCACTTTAATCGTTCCTCTACAAAAGCCCTCAATTTCTCACCTCTCAAATTCTTCGCTATAATCCGGTTATTCTCATCCAACACGAATATGGTTGGCACCCCATCAATATTATACAATTTAACGATCTCCCCTTTCCAACCTTTCAAATCAGAAAGATGTAACCATGTCAACCCGTCTTTCTTGATCGCTTCCAACCACTTATCCTTTTTCTCGTCCAAAGAGACACTGATCACGGACAAACCTTTATCTTTAAATTCAGCATACAATTTCACCATATTCGGGTTCTCCATACGACACGGCCCACACCAAGATGCCCAAAAATCGATGATCTTCAATTTCCCTTTCACGTCATACAAAGCAACTTCTTCCCCTTCCGGTGTTTGTAACGTAAAATCCGGGGCAACAGCATTTACATCAACCCCTTCCAACGCCTGAATTCGAGCAGCCACTAACCTACCGGGACCTGTTGCCTTTGCTTTATCTGTCAAACTTGCATAACACTCTTTCAAGCGATTCAAATCCAAACGCTCCATTCCTGCCGTTTGAATATAGGCTGCAAACACGTTATCTTTATTCCTCTCCAACACTTCTCCCAAACGAGATTGGGCATCCGCCATCACTTGCTCCAGTTTTTTCTGCAATTCACTTGCCGTGCGGTAATGCTTTGCCTCACTCGCCTCCTCCAACTTTGTTCGGGCAGCCTTAATCTTTTCGTTTTCTTCGGCAACAATTCCTTGGTATGCTATTAACTCACTCTGTAATTTTCCTCCTTTAATCACGCTTTTACCAGATTGGAACAATTCCATCTCGTAAGGTGCATCCGAATCCAAAATAAAAACAAAGCCCCCACCATACCCTTCCACATAAATCAACGCAACACAAGGTTCATTCATTTCTCCTTCCACCACGAACTTTCCTTCCCGAATATCTCCTTGCCCCAGCGTATCCACTCGATCCACCAATTGGGTAATCACTATCATTCTGCCCGATGGCATCTCCGGTATCTTCCCGTTAATCGTAAACTTCTTTCCTTCCCCGAAAGATAATCCGGGGAAAAGGAAAAAAGTCATTATAAACAATTGACTAAATAACTTGTACATATCTATTGAATTACTCTCATTACTGTTGTAAAAATCAAATCTTTTATCTCCCCAAAACCGGTAAATGTGTGCGACGTCACGAAATCTCCTGCCTCATCTAGAATAACCTCATGCAATTCACCAGCACCAGCCGCATTCACAACAATTCCCAAACAACGATACGGGGAAGAATTATCCGGGAAAGAAGCATCAACGTCAGACCTGAACTTTAATTTCGTAATCACGTCCCCCGCATCATACAATTCTATCGACTCTTTACTTACCGTGTTAAACAAAAACACCTTACTCTCCTTCGTGTAAAAGAACTGTTCAGCATAAGCAGAAGATGTAGCAAAACAAGTATTCTGGTCAAATCCGAGTTCTCCCAGATTCACCCTCTTCACCTTAATCGGAGATTCGTCTGCTCTCATTGATTTTTCTTTGTCACTAGCCTCTATATAAAAAACATAGCTGGTATCCGCCATCACGCCAATAGCCGTTGCACCAGTTTCCTCTGATCCCGAAGTAATCCCTTGACCTAACCACAAAATCTCCATAAGATGAGTCACCCCATCAACCTCCTCGGACAATCCTTCAACCGGGAAATCGCTTATCTCTACCGTATTCGACTCAACTGCATTCTGCGGGTAACTCCCATCGGGACTTGGAATATCGTAACACCGGTTTTCAGCAGGATTAAACGACATGAATTTTCGATTCATTTTATCCCAAATCGTGGTAAACCCACTTCTACTCATATAAATTTTATCGATCACGTAATTCTGCACATCAGCTTCTGTCAAACCGGTAAAATAATATCCACTTCCTCCCGAATGATAAAATTTGCCATTATTATCCACCGCAATAGCATACCTGCTCATCGGGTGAGATTCACTATAAACTAAATTACTGGGATTAGCGCCAGGGGCAAATAACGATCTGGAATCTTTCCTGTCTTCCAACACGAAAGGCAACATCAAAGCAACAGAATCACGCTGAACGACATACAAACTTTCACACTTATCCATTCCATCCGAAAGAGTAAGGAAATTCACGTACGACAAAGCCTCCGCTTTTTGAAATCGTTCCCTATTCCACAAATCTTTATAAGCATCATAACTGATGATCGGATTCGTTGAATCCGGTTCTTCCACCGTAGATAACTTTCTGTCATTTTCCGGTCCATTCAAGATAAACCATGAATTCACAAACGGAACTTTAGTCGTCATGATAAAATCACGATAATGATCAACTCCCGTTCTCTTATCACTCAAGCGGAATTTGACATTATATTTAGTTGCTTGCTTCGGAGGGTAAGCCAGTTCCAATTCTTTCGTAAACACACTATCAACAACATTCTCAGAACCCTCCTTATACGCCACCGTCCACAAATACTCCACATTATCCTCTCCTTCTACCATACTTTGAGTAAAAACCGGGGAATAAGTTACCTTTAATTCTTCCTGTGCCGGTTGACGATATTCATACCTATACGAGTTACCTTCCTCCACAACAATCGGGGTTGGCATAAACATAAGTCCATCAATCGTATTTATTTCTTTGTAGTCGTAATTCCCTTTATCATCATAACATCCGACAAGAAACCACGCAACAAATCCGACTATAAATATTAATCTTTTCATTGTTTTTCTATTTTATAAACCATAGAATAATCTTTCTTTCATATAACAGGGAACTGCTCAAACGGTAATGGATCATTCGGATGTTCAGCGTTATATTGGTCATAGGCATCCCGCAAGCGTTGGTTCGTTCCTCTCTCGTCCTCTACCCACCACCAACCGAAATAGTTATAATCATACCCTAAAGCCTCCTTCATAAATTGATCTTTAGCCATTGAATATTCCCCGAGCATATGTTCAAAATTACTCCACCAAACAGGAGCCGGCGGTTCCGGGAATGTAAAATCTTTCTCCTCTCCGGGATGCGAAGCGTTGTATTCATTCAAAGCCTCAAGTAAAACAGCAATATCAGAACTCCAATCAGCCCAAGGATCATACAATTTTCCCAAAATGGTTACCATGAATGCATACTTGTCCTCGCTGAAATCTCCAACAACACTCGCATCCCATTGAGACGGCTGTGGATACCGATTACTCAATAACACTTGATACTCACTCTTCTCCTTCGCTCCCAACTCCAAGGAAGGATCCGAATTCTCCTCATCCAAAACAATTCCAATCGTGTAATTTACACGGGCTACCGGATTCAACACGTACACTTCTACCGTATCTCTCAGTTGCCCGGCACGAAACACGTACGAAGGTTCAAACTCCAAAAAAGTTTTTGCCACTTCATCCGTACCTTCTGCCACCACCGCCTTTAACCGAAATTCTCGATCATAATCCACGGCGTGTCCCATCATGGATAAATTCAACTGTATCTTCTTTTTCAACAAAGAATCACCGGTATACCGTCTCTGCGTGTAATAACCACCTTCACCCGGGATCCCGGAATACCACGTCGTATCCGTTCTATACTCTTGCATAAAATCAACCGTCACTCTCATTTTATTCGTGTCATAATCGAATTGTAAGCCATCCCGTTCTATCGAATAGCCGAGAATCTCCTTTTCCTGACACGCCGCTAAAGAGAATAACAAAACACTTATAATAACATATATATTTCTCATATTCTATACTTTGCGTTTAAATGATTACTCAGCCTCTCCATATGTTTTTTCGTCATCCGGAACCGGTAACACGTAAGCTGAAAAATTCTCCACGGGACAACGGTAGAAAGTTTTCATGTTATGCCTCTTCAGGAAGTAAAAATACTGTCCTTCAGCAAAAAACTCTTTCTGATACTCTTTATTCAATTCCTCCAAACGTTGCTCTTCGGTCACATTCGTACCGACATCATATGCCCGAGAAATACCTCTGGCATTCTTCACCGCATTAATATACTGCCCACATTCAGACAAGGCTACCGATTCAGCTAATATATAGTACATTTCAGCCAAACGGATCAACGGGATTTTCTCTCCATACAGTCCACTGCCTAAATATTTGCGACAAAGGAAACTATTCCCGGAAGTATGAATAAAACCATAATTCGAGCGATAACGCATATCATTCAACCCAATCCCCGAATTTGTTTCAAACACGGACGAAATATTGGTTCGAGAAATATAATACTGCGTGTCGAAAGTGGTAGCATCTTTCCAGTAAGCAGACAACTTCTCCTCCATATTATACATGGAAAGTCCGAAAATAGTCTCCCCATACAAAGACACATCTTCCCTGTTGTCACGTACAAGCCGTAACCCGGAATTATTAATTACCTCCCGAGCATAACTCGCTGCTTGTGCCTTATTTCCCATATACAAGTATACTCGGGCTAACATAGCCTTAACTGCATACTTATTCATGCGATGCTTACGCTCCCCGACAAAAGGCTCGTTCGCAACATTATCATAATTCAACGGATCATTCTTCAATAACTCTTCAGCAGCCTTCAAATCGGCAACAATACGCTTCATCACTTCGTTAGCCGCCATCAACGGTGCGCTCTCAGAATTGAACTTCTCCCGGTAAGGAATACACGCTTTTGTCGAATCTTGAGAATAAATCGGTCCCCACAAACGCAACAAATCAAAATAGTGGAATGCACGTAACCCTAGCGCCTCCCCCTTCATCAAATCACGATACCCCTCTGTCACGATCACATCCCCGTTCGATTCAAGATATTGCAAGAAATTATTGATATTCGCAATCTCGTTATACAACTTCAACCAGATCTCGGCAATCGCATTTTTAGAACTTGTCGTTTCACCATATTTATAGATAGCTGCTCGTTCCTCATCCGTCACAGACCCCGCCGCATAATTATCATATCGTTGAACCAACTTCTCCACGAAATCAAATGTCATCTGCCTCCCGTATGATTTTTCCAGTACCATCATGCTATACAACCCGGTCAACGCACTTTTGAACCCGTCCTCCGAAGTGAAGAACTCTTCGGCCTCAATATCCGTTTTCGGATTCACATCAATCCAATTCTGACAGGAAGACAAGAACAACGAAACGATGCAAATTGCTGATAATAATAAATTTTTCATCTCGTACTCCTCCTCATTTTAATTAAACAATACCGACAATGACACGCTGAACGTTCTAGCAAACGGGTAATCCAATCCTCGTTCTGTTCTAATGGATGAGATTCTACCCAGTTCTTCCATCGTTGCATTCAACGACACACTGGCAATTCGACACGCTTGCAAGAATTTAAAATTCTTCGGATCAAAACGATAACCGACTGCCAAAGACGTAAACGAAAACTCATTCCGTTTCTGCGCAAAACGACTGCTCATTCCCGTATCCTGGTTCGTCATCTTTATCGCTTTATAACGTGCATCCCGGTTATTCTCACTCCAACGATGTGATAACGCCCGACGATCCAAATTATAAGCCGCACTTGAATTTTCAATTTTATCAACTAACGTCTGGTTATACCACCATCCTCCGAACTCGTATGAACAAGCCAGAGAAACACTCCAATTTTTATACGTAAACGCCGAAGAAACAGCCCCTCTCAATTTCGGTTCCGTATCACCTATTGCCACTTTATCCAGCGGATCCCAAATATAAGTTTTCTCTCCATTACGGTTTAAGAACACCTCTTGCCCCGTGGCCGGGTCAATTCCCAAAGAAGGAACCACAAACAACTGGGTGGTAGATTTCCCTTCCTCGTAAATGGCCTCCGGACTTCCATTCTTTTTCTCCAAATTTTTCTGGTTCATAGCCTTCATTTCGTTCGAAATCTTCTTGATCACGTTACGGTTATGCGAACCATTCATTGAAACACTCCATTGAATCTGTCTCTCGTAATCCTGAATAGGCATCACACTTAATGAAATATCATATCCCTCATTTTCCACAGCTCCAACATTCATTGTTTTAGTGGCGAACCCGGTAGAAGGAGCCATATTATAATCTAACAACAACTCATCCGTGTAATTATTATAGTATGAAAAAGACGCATTTACCCGACTATTCCATAATCCTATCTCTACAGCTAAACTACGATTCTCTGTCGTAGACCATCCCAAATCCGGATTACCCATACCCTTTAACTGCGCTCCCAATATATCCGAAGACGGATAGGGGAACAACAAATCATCGTACGAGTAAGTCTCTTTCGCCTGGTAAGGAGAATAACTTTGTGACCCCGTGACACCATAAGACCCGCGTAACACCAAGTTTGAAATAATCGTGTTTTGCAACCATTTTTCCCGATGTAAGTTCCAACGAGCCCCGGCAGCCCAAAAAGGTGCCATTCCCGTGTTCGCCCCAAATTGCGAGGAAAGATCCCCACGAATACTAAAGTCTACCGAGAAACGCATATCATACATATAACTAACTTGCCCGATAATTCCGACTGTTCGAGAAGTCGATTCTGTTCCACTTACCCGGTCTTCCATCTCGTAAGCAAATAAAAAGTCATCCATATTATCATTCGGGAATCCCATTGCCGACAAGTTTACACTGTTACTTTTAGACTCATCCACGTTCCAACGTCCAAACAAACTTAATAAATGCTTATCCTTCGTGTAGTTATAATTTACAGAAGCATTCACGCTCCATGAAACATTATCTCCCGTACTTTTATTATACGAACCTTTTCTGGTCAAATCCTGCTCTGCCAAAAAATCCGTATGATTCATGGATTTAAAAACCTCCATTCTGGAAGTACCTTTCGTGATAGAAGCTCCCGCCGACACCCGGAGATTATCCAAGATAGCACACTCGATATTAAAATTATCCACGACACTAAAATTCTCCGTGAAATCTTTATATTTCCACAACAAATTATATAACGGATTCACGATATTCACGGTTCCTCCTCCTTCTCCCGGTAATTTCTTTTGGTCCAAAAGACTCGTGTAACGTCCATTTTCATCTGTTTTCCGGTAATACGGGTTCAATTTCGTGTATTGACTAAAAGAACCATAAGGAGAATTATCCCCTCTTACATTCGTCAGGCTTAATTGATTTTGGATATTCCATTTTTTCCGACGATATTGAAGAGACAGGTTCAACCCCATACTGTTACGCCCGGATTCTTTCATCACTCCCGGTTCTCTTGAATAGTTTATTCCCAAGTTATATCTTAACGCCTCATCTCCACCTTCCATTGTCAACGTATGGCGGTGAGTGACGGCCGTCCGCAAGGGCTCTGACAACCAGTACGTGTCAACCCCTCTTAAAATTTCTTCTTTATACTTGTTGTAATAATTCAACTGGCTCGTCGTACTGAATACACCGGCCATCCGTTCGTATTCCAACTTCTCTTCCGCATCCATCAAATTATAATCCGACAAATCAGGCACAGAAATACCCATATTCATACTATACGAAATATTCAACGCTCCCGGAAGAGGTTTTTTCGTTTCCACGACAAGGACCCCATTAGAGGCTTTCGAACCGTAGATTGCCGTTGCAGCAGCATCCTTTAAAATAGTAATGGATTCCACACGTTCCGGATCCAAATCAACAATCCGCTGCAAAGTAGTCTCAAATCCATCCAACACGAAAAGCGGCATATTCGGGCGTTGAGAATAATCCCCCATCATCATCTCCATGCTATTAGCATCCACCCCGCCATTTCCTAGCTGCACATCCCCCCGCAAGCGGAATTCCGGCATGGCATTCGGATTCGAACCGGCATTATTATTTTCCACGATACGAAAACTCGGGTCAAAAACCTGCAAAGCCTTCAACAAGTTATTCGGACTTATCTTTTTTAATTCACTTCCTTTCACGGACACATAACCACCCGAAAAGCTTTCCACCTTACGAGGTGCCATACCCGTCACCACCACATCTTCAATCTCCGTGGTCTTCTCCGTCAACTTGATCTCCAAATTTTCCATATTTCCCCCTGTCACGTTAACCGTTTCTTCTTCGTAGCCGACGAACGAAACCAACAAGGCAGATGTTCCTTGAGGAACCTCTATAAAAAACTTCCCGTCAAAATCCGTCACCACTCCCATCCCTTTATTCTCTTTCAAAATAATACTCGCTCCGGGAAGAGGTTCCTTTGTGGAAGCATCAATAACAATTCCACTAATTTTATAAATAGTCACTCCCTGTGTCGGTTTTTGGTACTTTAAAACCACGACACGATTCACCTGATACTCCACGGACACCGGCTGATCCCCCAAAGCAAGCATCAGCACGTAATCCAACTCACGATCCTTTACATTAAAAGATACTTTCTTATTGACATCTACTTGTGAATGATTATAAAAGAAGCGTACTTTAGCCACTGAGGCTAGAGTATCAAGCACGTCATTCAATTTCATATCTTTCACATTTAGTGTTACTCTCGTTTTTTTATAATCTTGTTCCTGTCCAAAAACAGACGATACAGGTAGCAAAGCATATAAAAAAACACAACAAATCGATTTAATAATTAAATCTCGACATAGACACTTCTTTTTTTGCATAATTTTGTATTGCTTTTAATTTAGAGAAATTAAATTAAAATTCAGAGTGGGGAAAATGTACTGCAATACATTTCCCCTTTTAATTTACTGCATCACTTGATTCAAAATTTTCTTGTATTCCTTATTCTTATTATACTTTTTCAAATAATCTTTTACCAATTTTTCGATCACATCAAAATCTTCACCAGCAGCACCAGAGTTATACAAAAACACGAATAACGCCGTATCTCTCAAACTCCCGTCATAGAAAGCAACAAAATCCTTGTATTGCTCCTCAAGCGAAGTAAGCGGTTCATATTCCTTACCCGCATCACGCGCTTCTTTAGCACGCACGTAATCTTTATAAGGAGCCAACATACATTGGTACGCTCTACTTCTTAACGATGCCTCGTCATCCCGAAGTTTATAACCATCTAGTGCTGTCCAATAATCCGCAGTCATACAATCTTCTAACTTCTTCTTGTGAAAAGAAGCGCTCGCATAAGGATAAGTCATTAAATTCGTTAAAAGAGTTCCCTCTATTCCAGATATCACCATATTATAAACCCGGGGATCTATCTGGTCTTTAACCTGCCCTAACATCTCCACTTCATCTTTCCACTCTTTCAACGTTGCTTCATGAAACTTCTTGGCATCCACCAATGTAACCAACATTGCCGGAATATTTGTTTTATAATTACGTTGCCTTTGCAATATTTCTTTTTCATGCAACTTCGAATTTACAGCTACCGCCGCAGGTGTTCCGGAAAACTCAACCTTGTCATAGTTCCTCCCGTTATAAGTCACCTTTACATGAATAGAATCCCCCGGTTGAAGATAAACCTCGATAAACGTATTCAAAATCATCGTGGTAATATCATCCAATTCCACCATAAACTCTATCAATTGACCGTCTTTATACGGGAACTCCATATTAATCCCCTCTTTCTCTATAAAATCAAAATGAACTTTATCCCGCTGATAACCGAAAATTTCAGCCGTGATCACAGTCGGACGTTCCTTAGCTTTTACCGTAAAAGAAAATAAATTACACAAACAAATAATTAGTACTATATACTTCATACCATTTCCATTATTTCTTTAAAACTTCCTTTATTTTTTTAATCAGTTCCTCACCCCGAAGATCAAGAGCGATAACCTTACCATCCGGATCCACCAAAACCGTGTAAGGAACTGCTGATACATTACACAATTTCACGGGAGCGGTTGCCCAAGACTTCAAGTCACTCACTTGAATCCATTTCATCTTATTCTTTTCCACTGCATTCAACCATGCATCCCGCTTCTGATCCAAAGAAACACCCACGATTTCGAAATTCTTCCCTTTACACTCTTTGTACAGTTTCACCACGTTAGGCATTTCCCGCATACACGGGCCACACCAAGACGCCCAAAAATCTACCAACACGTATTTCCCTCTCAAACTACTCAATTTAAACGATTTCCCATCCTTATCTGGTAATTCAAAATCCGGCATATCACTCCCCACCTTAAACTCAGCCAAACGAATATATTCATCCAATTGTTTCGTGTAAGGATGCTCGTTCAAACTCGGGGAAACCACTGCACGTAATTCTTTTAATTGGTCAAGAGTAACGTTCGCTTTCATCTCCCAGAAAATCATAAACGGGGCTATTGCCTGATCATAATACCTGCGAACTAATTCTTCCTGCAGACACAAAGACCTGTTATTATGTTGAGCCGTACGAGCTTTAAAATTTCTTTCCTGATCTGCCTGTGATTGATTTCTATTCAACAACCGATCAATATTAGCCGAACGCAGCATACTATCCACAAAATGTTTCATCTCTGCATTGTAAGCGCTAAAAATCTCGTTATTCGCCGTTCCCGTGACAGTACAATTCACAAAAAACTCAGACTTAGCTCTAACTTTCACATCTCCCGGCTCTACCCAAACTGGAGTGATCGGGCTCAAGCAATTCGGATCTCCACTTTTCACAAAATACATCCGTGGAACAGTCACATTCTTTACAACAAATGTATAACGATTATCCTTGACATCACAACTATCAATCACCTTGGAGGCACCATTAATCTCCTCTTCTTCCACCAAATAAACCTTCGTTCCTTTATAAACACCATCTAGCACTCCTTGAATCGTACAATCTTTCGTCTCTTTTGAGGTTTCATTTTGCCCGAAAAGCCCGACAAATGATATTAACAAACATCCTAATACTAAAATTCTTTTCATACAATTTTTCTTTACGATTAAAATTACTTGACATATAATCTATTACTTTCCATCCGACACGACAGAGATGACGTCTCTCTCAATCGTAAGACAAAAGCATCAAAATTCTCCTCTTTATTAATTACCCCCGTGTAAACCGCCTCCTTGCTTTTTTCACTCTCAAAGACGATTTCCACGTCGTACCAACGCTCCAACACTTTAGCGACCTCTTCCAAAGACCGCCCCTTAAATACATATTGCCCTTTTTTCCAAGCGATATAATCATTAACATTCACGGTTCTTACATCCACGGATTCATTCTCCTTATCCCAGCGTAATTGTCGGCTTGGCAATAGATCGTAGTTCTTGTCGTCCACGTAAGCCGCCACGTGTCCTTCCACCAATGTCACCTCCGTGTAATTCTCATCCGCATAGGAATTCACGTTAAAGGAAGTTCCCAGCACCTCCACCTTCATCCCGTTAAGCATCACGAAAAACGGATGTTTCTCATCCCGGGCCACTTCCAGGTATATCTCTCCCTCCGCGTAAACCACCCGTTCTCTCCCCTGAAAAGCAACCGGATAGCGTAAAGAAGATTTAGCATTCATCCACACCTTTGTTCCATCTGCCAAAGTGAACGTAAAATCGCACTGTGAAGGCGTTGTCAGAGTGTTATACACCATTTCCGTTCCCACGGAATCCGCCCGGTCATATTGCATACGTCCCTCTTCATTCACTGAAATTCTTACCCCGTTCTCTTCTTCCAGCAATAATTCCTGATTATACAGGACCATTTCTTTCCCGTTAGAAAGTGTCAGCACCGGCAAATTTCTCTGAATCGTAAACACCCCACTCTTGGATTGTGGTTGTTCAGTTATTTCAACGTTCTCTCTCTGGCTATAATAAAATACCACAGCCAACACGGGTACGATAAAAATTGCCGCATAACGGGATAACTTTCCTATCCAGCGCTGACCAGAATGTAGTTTCTCTCTTCTTTTAACAAATGTATCAAACGCTGTCTGCACGTTCGCACTCTTATATTGAGCAAGTTTTTCCCGCATTACCATCTCCGAACAAATTCGCTCAAACAACTTCTTGTTATATTCGGATTTTTCCCGCCACGAATCTAATTCGGTTTGTTCCTCTTTCGTGATATCCCCAGATAAACTCTTGGAAATCAACAAGGATATCTTGAATAACATTTCTTTATCGTTCATCAGTACACAATTTATAAAATCGCATTAAACGTTCGTTTAAACCTATTTCATTCCCAGTTCTATAAATAAAACGCACGACCTCCCAAAAGGGGGGTGTCTCCTAAAAATTTTTTTTACACCTGAAAAAATAGCACTTCCGTGACGAGTATTACAACCAAAGGAACCCAATCAAACAGAGCAACTCTGCATCTTTCAACTGGGCGGTCAATTTTTTCTTCCCGTTACTTTTATGATCCTTCACGGTATCCACGGAAATATGCAAACGTTCGGCAATTTCCGACGCTTTCAACCCATCTAGGGTCATTATCATTACTAATTTACACTGAGGCGGCAGGGTCTCGATAGCTGCCATCAACCGGGCATAAACATCCTCTTCCAGCACCTTATCCCAAAAATGTTCCTCTTCATTCAGCGAAGACACAACATCTTGGTAATATTTATCCCGGACTTTCTGTTTTCTGGAATGACTAATACATTTATTTTTCAGAGAACTGTATAAAAAATACTTGATGTCATTCTCCGTCTTGAACTTGTAGTCACTTTCCAACAAAGAAATAAACACATCCTGCACCAGATCTTCCGCCACGTCATTATCCTTCACGTAATGATTCGCCAACGCTTTCAACGCTACATAATAACATTGATATAAATATTGATAAGCCCGGTTATCCTTACGTGCCAATAAATCCAACAAAACATCTTGCTCCAACATACCTTTCTCCCTGGAAAATAAGAAAAGGAAAGCGTTTCAAACCTCAACAATGAAACGCTTTCCAATATAATTTAAAAGAATTTATTTCTCGTCTGCGTATGACTCAAGCGGATCGCAGGTACACATCAGGTTACGATCACCATAACCATCATCCACACGCCCTACTTGCGGCCAGAACTTGTTCTCTGCCACCCAAGCCAGCGGATAAGCTGCCTTGCTACGCGGGTAAGCGTGACTCCACTCGTCAGCCGTCAACACTTTATGCGTGTGAGGTGCATTCTTCAAAACGTTGTCCGTCTTGTCGGCTTTACCTTCACCCACCTCGATCATTTCCTCGCGAATAGTCTTCAACGCCTCGATGAAACGATCCAACTCTTCTTTCGGCTCGCTCTCCGTCGGCTCAACCATCAAAGTCCCGTGAACAGGGAATGACAAGGTAGGAGCGTGGAAACCGAAGTCCATCAAACGTTTGGCAATATCCAACTCAGAAATTCCGTATTCTTTATTGAACATATTGCAATCCCAGATCATCTCGTGACCTACACGACCTTTCGATCCCTTGAACAAAATCTTGAATCCCAATTTCTCGAAAGATGAAGCCAGATAGTTCGCATTCAAGATAGCCATCTTCGTCACCATAGCCAAACCTTCACCACCCAACATTAACAAGTAACCGTAAGTTACAGGTAACATTCCAACAGAACCGTAAGGAGCGGCAGCCACGGCGTGAATACCTTCCTCGCCTCCGGTCTTCACCATCGTGTGTGACGGTAAGAATTTCACCAAATGAGACGCCACGCAGATCGGGCCGACACCTGGACCACCACCACCGTGAGGCATAGCAAATGTCTTGTGCAAATTCAAGTGACAAGCGTCAGCACCAATCTCTCCCGGGCTAGTCAAACCACACTGCCCGTTCATGTTAGCACCATCCATGAATACCTGTCCACCGTTCTCGTGAACGATCTTGCACAATTCCTTGATTGATTCCTCGAAAATACCGTGAGTTGATGGGTAGGTAATCATCGCACCAATCAAGTTATCCCGGTTCTCGATAGCTTTCTTGCGGAAGTCTTCCACATCGATATTTCCTTCCGGGTCGGTAGCGGTAACAAGAATCTTGAAACCTGCCATAGAACTGGAAGCCGGGTTCGTTCCGTGAGCGGAAGCCGGGATCAGGATTACGTTACGATGACCTTCTCCACGAGAGATATGATATTGACGGATCACCATCAAAGCGGAATATTCTCCGGCAGCACCGGAATTCGGCATCAAGCTACATCCGGCAAATCCGGTCACCTTGCACAACATTTCCTCGGTTTCCCGGATCATTTGTTGATAACCCTCTGCTTGAGACATCGGGGCAAACGGGTGGATTGCACCCAACTCCGGCCAAGTGATCGGCAACATCTCAACAGCGGCATTCAATTTCATCGTACAAGATCCCAAAGAAATCATGGAAGTAGCCAAAGAAATATCTCTTCTCTCCAAGTTCTTCATGTAACGCATCATTCCAGTCTCAGAATGGTAGATGTTAAACACGGATTGTTGCAGGATTTCATCGTCACGCAACATCACCGGATCAAGCACCGTACGGTCATCAAGGAATTGCACGTGTGCAGCCGTCTTTCCGGCAGCTTTAGCGAAAATACCGATCAACGTGTTAATTTCCTTCTCGTTAATCTTCTCGTCCGTTGACAACCCCACGACCTTACCGCAACCACAGTTACAGTAGAACAAGTTGATTTCCTGCTCCAAAGCAGCATCACGCACGGCAGCCTGAGAAACACCCTCCGGCAACTCGAAACGCAATGTATCGAAGAATTTATTTACTTTCAGTTTATAACCCAATTTTTGGATTTCCTCTGCCAATATCACGGCAGCGGAATGAATGTGACGGGCAATTCTCTCCAATCCTTCACGACCGTGATAAGCAGCATAGAATCCGGCCATCGTGGCATTCAAAGCCTTGGCAGTACAGATATTGGAAGAAGCTTTTTCCCGTTTGATATGTTGTTCACGGGTTTGCAAAGCCAAACGCAATGCATGATTTCCCTGTGCATCAATCGTCACACCGATAATACGTCCCACGATGTTACGTTTATATTCCTCTCTCGTCGCCATGTAAGCAGCGTGAGGTCCACCGTAAGACATCGGGATACCGAAACGTTGGGTTGTTCCGACAACCACGTCAGCACCCCATTCTCCCGGAGGGGTCAACAACACGAGACTCATCATGTCAGCCACAACCGACAACAACGCCCCATTAGCGTGTACCCGATCGGCGAATGCTTTATAATCACGTACCTCACCGTTAGCAGCCGGGTACTGGATAATAGCACCGAACACATCCGGGGTAAACTCGAACGTATCATAATCACCGTACACCAACTCGATTCCTTGCGGGGCAGAACGGGTGATTAACACGTCTTTCGTTTGCGGGAATATCTGATTATCAACAAACAATTTATTCGCTCCCGCTTTTTTCATCTCTTTACCACGCAAACCGTACATCATCGTCATCGATTCTGCAGCAGCCGTGGCCTCGTCAAGTAGCGAACAGTTAGAAATTTCCATCCCGGTAAGTTCCACCACCATCGTCTGGAAATTCAATAAAGCCTCCAAACGACCTTGTGAAACTTCTGCCTGATAGGGAGTGTATGACGTGTACCAAGCCGGGTTCTCCAAAATATTCCGTTGAATCACAGCAGGGGTAATCGTGTCATAATACCCTTGACCGATAAAAGTTCTGTATAATTTATTTTTTGAAGCTACCGCCTTCATCCGGGAGATAAACTCGAACTCGGTAAGAGGAGCCGGCAAATCCAACGGTTTTTTCAAACGGATGGACTCCGGTACGGTTTGTTCGATCAACTCATCAAGTGAACTAACACCAACCACTTTGAGCATATTTTCAATATCCTCTGGACGCGGCCCTATGTGTCTCCACAAAAATTTCTCTGTTGCCATGTAATTTATTCTAATTATTAATGATTTATATTCAATTACACCGTTTCGTCAACGATTGTGTAAAAATAGACATAATTCTCGTCCTTGCAAAAAAAACAGCACAGGAATAATCACTCAATCATAACCGAATATTTTCCTACAAACACAAGTATTTTCAAATACGATTGAAAATTTTACCGAGATATTACCATGAATATATCCTTTATTCAAAGAAGATATAGCAAAGTGAAAAACGGGTGAAATCCCGTTGAAATAACATTCAAGTAAATATTCTTTCCCGGAACGTTCCCGGTACACCTTCGCTGCACAGACGCCCGGGAGCGAAGGAGCACCGAAGGTGTTCCGAAGATGAAACGAAAATGTTCCCTGTCTTCATCGAAAATACAACGGGATTTCACCGTGTTATATTACAAGAGACCACTTGATTTTCATCCGAATTCCCATTCTCCCCAACCGAGAAGAAATAAAAGAACGGAGAATCGAAATTCAATTCTCCGTTCCAGCGGGGTGGAAGATCGGTCTCGAACCGACGACCTTCGGAACCACAATCCGACGCTCTAACCGACTGAGCTACATCCACCATTTTGCTTTTGCGCTGCAAAGATAGAATAACTTTCTTTTTCCGCAAAGAAAAGTCCAAAAAAATTAGCGTCCGAACTTGATTTTTCCCGTCTCAATCTCCCGTGCAGCGTAACATAACTGCTCGTACCATTCCTCCCCGTATTTGCGAATGAGAGCATCTTTCAAAAACACGTACACCGGAATTCCCTCTTGCTCACCCTTTAAGCGGGCGCAAGCACAAATCGTCCACTGGTCATAATTCATCGCCTCGTAATTCTGGTACTGTTTCACCCGAATCGGGTACATATGGCAAGATATCGGTTTTCGGAAAGAACTCTCACCCCGGCTCCACGCTTTTTCAATGGCACACCACGAACACCCGTTCTCCTCGATAATATACGCACACTCCCGTCCCCCGATTAGCGGCGTAACCATGTCACCCTCGATGTCGACCACGGAAAAGCCCTGTTCTTCCACGGCAGCAATCCCCTCAGGTTTCATGTGAGGTTTAATCTTCCCGTAATTCTCCCGGATCTGTTCCGCCTCCCCTTCTTCCAAAGGTGCCCCCGAATCCCCCTCCACGCAGCAAATTCCCTTGCAAACTGCTAAATCACAACAAAACTTCTTCTCGAAAATATCCAGACTTATAATCGTATCTCCTATCTGTATCATGTTCTAATTGAAAATTGATGAAAATGATTCCGCAAAGTTACAATAAAAAAGATAGAATCGTTGATCTCTCGCCACCATTACAAGCGATAGGGAACGACGAAAGTGATCTGTTTTCGGAGTAATACCCCGGGGATAATAGGGTATCTCAGTATACTCGCACCGGTGTCTCGTTAATTAGTCAACCGGAAATCAACGAAGAGGATTAATTATCCTTCATCTTGGTTTGATCCATGCATGAGAATTTAACGAGAGTACCCTTCAATCTACTCGAAATACACTCGTAATCTCTTACCGGGATATATCCTGGAGAATCAAAAGATGTGGTGACGTTGGGCTAGATCGTCAATATCCCCCATGACTTCCTCAATTAACTGCCTCATCTCTTCCGACTTTTTATGAATCAAATTATCCATCGTGTTAATTAACCGTATTTTATCAATCACTTTTCCCAAACTCACTCGCAATTCCCTCGTTTGCCCGACTTGCCCGGCTTGTTCCAGTTTCCGGTAACATTCTTCTAATTGACGCTGATAGATTTTCATTTCCTCTACACCATTATTTATAACACCTATGCAAATAAAGCCCAGAATTTACAGGTAAACTACAATCAAGCCTTGTAAATAACTCCCGAAATGGTGTAATTTACAACCCATAATAAACAATTATTTCGTATATTTGCCCGTACAACTGAATATAAACAACTATGAGTACAGAGACGATACCTATGAGCAAAACACACCACGGACACAGTATAAAACGCGTACGCGATATGCTAGGGATTAAACAAGAAACCCTCGCGGCCGAATTAAACATGACACAACAAGCATTTTCAAAATTAGAGCAAAAAGAACAAATTGAAGACGAAATGCTTGATAAGATTGCGAAAATATTGCACGTTTCCACGGAGGCCCTGAAAACGATGAGTGAAGAGGCTACTATTAATTATATCAACACGTTTACAGATAATGAAAACGGACATTTTTTCACTCAAAATTGTCAATACACGTTTAATCCTATAGACAAAATTGTAGAACTCTACGAACGGCTAGTCAAAGCCGAACAAGAAAAAGTCGCTCTACTGGAAGAACAGTTGAAGAACAAGTAACAACAAGATATTTTCAAAAAAGTCTTGCAAGCATAGGTAAATTCATGTTCCGCTTGCAAGACTTTTCTTTTTCTCACAGTCAACCGCAAAAATCTCAAATACACGAGAAACTACAATATCATTATCGGGATGTTGACCTTATCAAACAAAGAACGCTGGCCATTTACTTGACCAGCGTTCCATTTTTATATCAAACTAATAACGATTTTCCCGTCATTTCCTTGGGCTGTGGAAGTCCCATAATCGCGAGAACCGTGGGGGCGACATCGGCCAGAACCCCGTCCCGCAAGTGATCACACTTGGAATCGGTAACCCAAATACAAGGCACCGGGTTCAGCGAGTGAGCCGTGTTCGGCGTCCCGTCCTCGTTCACCGCGTTATCGGCATTCCCGTGGTCGGCAATAATCAACACGTCGTAACCGTTAGCACGTGCGGCAGCCACGGTCTTACCCACGCACTCATCCACGGTAGCCACGGCTTTCTGGATAGCCTCGTACACCCCGGTATGTCCCACCATATCCCCGTTCGCGTAATTCAAGCAAATGAAATCAACACTCTTTTCATTCAACTGTTCCACGATCTTCTCGGTCACGATAGGGGCAGACATTTCAGGTTGCAAATCGTAGGTAGCCACTTTCGGAGAAGGTACCAAAATACGGCTCTCTCCCTCGAAAGGCTCTTCTCGTCCCCCGTTCAGAAAGAATGTCACGTGAGCATATTTCTCCGTCTCGGCAATACGCAGCTGCTTCAACCCCTGCTTGGAAATATATTCCCCGATCGTATTCTCCACGTTCTCTTTATCAAACAGGATATGTAAACCCTTGAATTTCGCATCGTAAGGAGTCATCGTACAATAATACAACGGCATGGTCTTCATCCCGAAATCCGGCTTGTCTTCCTGTGTCAGCACGATGGTCAACTCCTTGGCACGGTCGTTACGGAAATTAAAGAATATCACCATATCACCCGGTTGTATCGTTCCCACGGGCTTTCCGGCCTCGTCCACGCAAACAATCGGTTTGATGAACTCGTCCGTTACCCCCGCGTCATAAGAAGCCTGCACTCCTGCCTCGGCGTCCGTTACCGGGGTACCCACACCATCCACCAACAAGTCATAAGCCTCCTTGATACGCTCCCAGCGGGAATCCCGGTCCATGGCATAATAACGCCCGATCACGGAAGCTATCTTACCCGTGGATTGTTTCATGTGGTCCTGCAACTCCTCGATAAATCCCTTTCCACTCTTCGGGTCCGTGTCCCGACCGTCCATAAAGCAATGAACAAAGGTCTTCTCGATCCCGAACTCCTTCGACAAATCGCACAAGGCAAACACGTGATCCAACGAACTATGTACTCCCCCGTTAGAAACCAGTCCCATGAAATGCACCTGTTTCCCGTTCTCTTTAGCATAATTAAACGCCTTCACGATCTCCGGGTTTTGGGCAATGGAATGATCCCGACAAGCCCGGTTAATCTTCACCAAATCCTGGTAAACCACCCGTCCGGCTCCAATATTCAAATGCCCGACTTCGGAATTCCCCATCTGACCGTCGGGCAACCCGACATTCTCCCCGCTCGTGTACAACAAAGCACGGGGATTATTACTTGCCAATTCCGTGATGTTAGGAGTCGGAGTACTCCCGATCGCATCCGAATGATCGTGTTTTCCAACACCCCAACCGTCCAGTATCATCAATAAAACTCTCTTCATATCTATTTTATTTTTTGTTATTCACTTTTCTAAATTCACAGCAAAGTTAATCTTTAATATCCAGTTTAACGCCTTACAATCAAGGAAAATCAACGAAAACGTTTTAAAGCTCCCCGGTCGTTTATCCAGACTAAAAGAATAAAATATTAAAATTAATAGTACTATGTATTGCATAATACTATTTTTTATTCATATCTTTGCCTTGCATTACAAAAGAACCAAGAGATGAATATTGAAAACACACAAGCTCAAATGAGGAAGGGAATCTTGGAATACTGCATTTTACTGATCATCTCGCAACAGGACGCCTACGTGCCGGATATCATCAGTAAACTGAAAGCTTCCAAGATGATCGTGGTCGAAGGGACGATATATCCCTTGTTGACCCGACTGAAGAATACCGGTCTACTGTCATACCGCTGGGAAGAGTCGCAACAAGGTCCTCCCCGCAAGTATTACAGTATCACGGAACAAGGGCGAGGTTTTCTCAAGGAACTCGAAAACTCCTGGGATGAATTGACCTCTGCCGTGAACAGCATTAAAGAAAACCATAACAACTAACACCACACATCATGAAAAAAACATATACTATAAATTTAAGCGGCAAGATTTTCCATATCGATGAAGACGCACTGGAAAAACTACAAGAATACATCAATACCCTCAAAACATATTACACGCGAGAAGAGGACGGCAACGAGATCATGGATGACATCGAGAACCGGATCGGGGAGCTTTTCACGGAAAACTTGAAAGGACAGTTCCGCGAGGTTATCACTCTCGAAGACGTGGATCAGGTGATCGCCACGATGGGTACGCCTGACGACATCATCGACGAAGACGAGCAGCCCCGGAAATCCGCCCCGAAACAGGCCAAAAAACTATATCGGAACCCAGACAACAAAGTACTTGGTGGAGTGGCCGGGGGACTAGCAGCGTATTGGGGAATATCCCCCTTGCTCATCCGGATAGGTTTCGTACTTCTGTCCTTCTACTATGGAATATTCATTATCGTGTATATCATTTTGTGGATTGCCGTCCCCAAGGCCAAGACGACCAAACAGAAACTCGAAATGAAAGGAGAAAATATAAATGTCTCCAACATCGAACGCTCCATAAAAGACGAGTACCAAGAAATTAAAAACGGCAAGGGTGCCGCTTTCATGAACCGGGTAGGCGAAGGCTTATACGAAGTATTCACCATTATCGGGAAAGTGTTGGCCATTATTATCGGCGTGGCCCTCTTCGTCGGGGGAATCTTCATGCTGTTCGCTTTCCTGTCAGCATTATTTTTACCTAACCTTTATCCTTGGAAAAGTGGTTTTATGGAACTCGCCTACGCATTCACTCCTTTAAACTTCACTTTGGGTAAAATTGCTATATCATTCTTGATTGGAATTCCTATTATCATGATCATTTATATGGCGATCACCTTGTTGTTCTCCTTCAAGAGCAACAACAAGGTGATCGCCCTTTCTGCCCTCTCGTGCTGGATGCTGGGACTCGTCATGCTCATTTTCGTGGGGATCAGTGAAGGTCGAAGCTGGTCGATTGATGGCACCCGCTATGGAGAATCGCTCGAACTGAGTCAACAGGACACGCTCGTTCTACTTGTAAATGAACGCTACAAGATACCTGAAAATCTTTACATCGACCACAACGTGTTCCAATTAGCCTCCAACAACATGATTGCCCCGGACATCAGGATATATTCGGCCGAGGGATCGACCCCGACATTACGTGTACAATTTTACACCCAAGAAGAAAAACCGGTATATGATAACATGGATTTTAACTGGAATTACAAAAACGACACGCTTCGATTTGACAATTATATCAAACTCGCGGGACAATGGAGGGCTCAAAGAGTGACGCTGACTCTATACCTACCCGAGAATAAAAAAGTACTCCTTCCATCCCAAACAAGCCAATACTTGAGAAACTTGAGAGATTTTGACAGGGGTGTACGTTCCAGACTAAATAAAGACAAGATATTATTAATCATGCAAGACGGGAAACTCCAACCCCTCATGTAAACTGAAACGGCAGGCCTTCATCCCTTTGGCCTGCCGTTTCTCTCTTTTATTTCTTTGAATCAATCTCCTTTAATAATTCCTTCACCGCAGTCTCCAACTGCTCGTCCTCCCCTTTGATAATCTTCTCCGGAGAGTTGGCAATCTTCACGTCCGGTTCCAGTTGTTTGTTCTCCAGATAGCTACCGTCCGGTAAACGGTAACCCACGATCGGAATCCCGAAATACAACGTCGGGTCCTGCAAAGTCTCCCAAGACACGCTCGTCATGGTTCCCGGCACAGGCATTCCGACAACTTTACCGATTCCCTGATGTTGGTAAACCCAAGGCGTACCGTGGGCATTCGAGTAGTTCGCCTCACAGGTCACCATGATCGAAGGCTTATTCCACCTACGGCTTGGCATATCGCAAGCCTCCCGTCCCCGAACGACTTGCGTGAAATATTTCTTACCACTGAACAGGATCTCAATATCCTCGTGCAAACGGCCACCACCATTGAAACGAGTGTCGATAACAATTCCTTCCCGATCATTATATTTACCCAGAATATCGGCATACACGGAACGGAAACTCGGATCGTCCATACTGGAAATATGCACGTAACCCAAACGTCCTCCCGACAAACGATCCACATCGGCAGCTCTTTGTTTTACCCATCGCCGGTAAAGTAACTCGTTCATCGTACCCTTTGAAATCGGCTCAATCACCTCATCCCAACGTTCCTTGGTAGAGGGGTCATAAATAGAGGACAACACACGTTTACCAGACTTGCCTCTCAGCAGAGGATAGTAATCTTCCCCAGCTTTCACCGCTTGCCCGTCAATTTTCTCGATTACCATTCCGGCTTTCAACTTCGAACGGACATTATCAAAAGGTCCTTTCTCCAACACCTCGTCAACTAGCAACCCATCCTTTGAATAATTCACGTTCAACAAGAGTCCCAGCTCGGCAGTCGCCTCACCTCTTGACCCGGGGCGGTAACCCGATCCGGTGTGTGACACGTTCAATTCACCCAACAATTCGCTCAACAACTCGGAGAAATCATAGTTATTATTAATATAAGGTAAAAACTTCTCGTAAGCCTTGGTCATTTTTGCCCAATCCACTCCATGCATATTCTTCTCGTAGAAACGTTTGGCCTCCTGACGACGCACCCTGTCAAACATATATGCCCGCTCGGCAGCCTGATCTAGTTTCATTTCAGCGGAATACGTGATCGGACTTCTTCTCTCCGAACCCAAACTGATCTTCTGCATGGAACGTCCTCCCAACAGGAACAAATCTTTCCCATCCTTATCCATCTCCAAAGACGCCCAACCGCTGTTCAACTTATGCATCACCTTGGTACTCCGTGAACGCAGATCGCTCACCCACAAATCCATACCTCCCTCGAAAGATGCCATATAATAAAGCTTATCACCACTCTTACTTAATATCGCATCTCCCAATTGTGAAGAATTCGGCGTTAACCGCATCACCCGATCCTCAATACCTTTCAACTCGACCTCGATATTCTTTTTCTCTTTCACGGCGAGTTTCGTCTCGCCCTTTTTATCTTTCTGATCCTCTTTCTGTTCTTTATTCTTCAAAGAGGCAATACGTTTCTCCTCCTCTTTCAGCAACTCGTAATCTTCCTTGTTCAACCGGAATTTATCGTAAGCATCCTGATTCATGAACACGATCATTACATCCTGCAAAGAACCCCACGAAGCATGGTTACGCATCCCGTAACGTTCACTGGAAAACAAGATGGCATTTCCATCCAACACCCACCGGGGATTACTATCAAAATAACCGCTATTGGTCAGGTTTACAACTTCCCCTTTCCCATCGGCACTCACGATGGCAATATCACTATACGGATCATGACGATTCCCGATAATTTCCATCGCGAACCATTTCCCGTCGGGAGACCATGTATACGTGAAACCATCACCCGTACGGTATTGATATTTATCGTCTGCCACCTGCCGTACCTTCTTCGTCTTCAAATCAACAACCATCAATTTCGTACGGTCCTCGATAAAGGCCAATTCCTTCCCATCCGGAGAGAATTGTGGGGCAAACCGCTCTTTGGTTGAAACCGGAAGAACGGCCTCCTCTTCGATTAAAGTTGCATTCGGGAAATTCACCTCTTCCTCACGGGCAATCTTTGCCGTGTAGATATTCCAATTTCCTCCCCGTTCGCTGGCGTAAGCAATCGTCCGGTTATCAGGAGCAAAACTCAACCACTTCTCACCTTCCGGGGTCGTGGTAATTTGTTTGGTCGTCGTGTAATCGGTGGAAGTCACGAATACATCTCCCCGGATAATCATGGCCACCTGTTTCCCGTCCGGCGAAACAGTCGCACTAGTTGCCCCGGAAGTAAAACGCAACGAGGCAATATTATCTTTCGCATTGTCACCAATAATATCCACTTTCACTTTCTTGGGACTTCCGGATGCCTCTTTCACGTATATTTCACCGTCATAACCAAAACACAAACGCCCATTACCCGCAATACTCAAGAAACGCACCGGGTGAGTCTTGAAAGAGGTCTCTGCCTTCACAGCAGAAGGATCGGCCACCGGGAACGAGTACACGTTAAATGCCCCCTCCCGCTCACTTAGGAAATATACCTTTTGTTCATCCGGAGACAACACGGGAGAACGATCTTCCCCTGCCCGGTCAATCAGACGGGTATGTTTCCCGCTTTTCATATCATAGCGATAAATATCACGTGTGATAGACGAGGTATGATGTTTACGCCATTCATTCTCCCCGCCTTTTTTATCCTGGTACAAGAATGCATCACCCGATTTGAAGAAACAAATCTCTTCTGCCGGGGTTGCCAATATCTGCCGGGGACGTCCCCCATCCACCGATATGGCATACAATTCGGTCATGGAACCTGCCGGAAATAAAGCACTCTGTGCGGGATCACTCATTTGCGCCCCGTAAATAATTTCTTTTCCATCCGGGGTAAACGTGTAGGGTATCTCCCTTGCTGAATTCGTCGTCACTTGCCGGGCATCACCTCCCCGGGCCGACATCACGAAAATATCGAAATTACCATTCCGATCACTCGTGAACGCAATCTGTTTCCCATCCGGAGACCACACGGGATACGATTCATACGCCGGATGTGTGGTCAACTGGCGAGCCTCGCCACCTTCTGCGGGGACAACATAAATATCCCCCTTATAACTAAATGCAATTTGCTTTCCATCGGGTGAAATTTTCGGATAACGCATCCAAAGAGGTCCCGCCTGAACGAAAAAAGCAACAAGTAAAAAAGTAATAGTCAATACGATTTTATTCATCCTTCATTTATTTTGGTATTTAACTTAGCGCAAATATACAATCCGGGATTCCGGCATCCAGATAAAACGGGTAAAATCACCCCCTTGAATAAGGGCAAGGCCATTCCCACACGCTCCATTTTCCCGGTATAATTGAAGAATTTTCTCACAAATCGGATCACCGGGAACCCACTTGATACACTGTCGAACACAATCATCAACAATCATTCCTCCATAGAATTCGAGACAAGGAATTTCCCGGATCTCGCCTCCGGTATTCACCACGTCCATCACCTTCCCGTCCTTCAAAACAACATATCCATTCTTCACGAATTCAAATCCGGGTAACAAAATATAATTAGCCGCAATCTTTCTCATTCAGAATATGATCTTATTTCTTTTTTGCAGATTTCCTCTCAAGCTCCATCTGTCTCCTCTGCTCGTATTCCTTTTTCAATTGTTTCTCCCGGTTCGGGGCCACATACGTTTTAAAGATTTCGGTTTTGTACACGTAGCCTTCCCGGTCATTCAACTTCTTTACTTTCACCCTCGTATCCCGGTCACTCTTGGGAATCTTCATGAATAACTTTGTGTAGCTGGAATCCGCCACGTAGAACTCCCAGTCTTTCTTGTAAGGGCGCAACGTGTCAACTCCCACGTACTGATCCGGAACTTTCAGCGTATCATTATCGGCAGACAAGAAATAAGTCTGTATGAAATTCCGTTTTCCCCGGTCAGATTTTTCCAACTTTATCGTCGAGGTAAACTTATACATACCGGGAACAATGCTATCCAATTTCACCAGCACAAATTGATTCCGCTTATCGAAATAAACCGTATCGGCTTTCACCACACGTGTTTCGTACACAATAGAATCTTTCTTCCGGACTTTAGCTTGCGTAGAATCCGGGCGTATAGTATCTGCCACGATCATCGTGTATCCCGGGAACAGATTAACCGTATCATTCACGGTCAATTCTTTCCACTCTCGCATGATTTTCGTCTGGCGACGACTCAAGGTATCAATCACCACGTCATAAATTTTATTGAATAACGCTGATTGTAAGGAATAGTAAGTTACGCAAGAATCAAAATCCTCCCGTGTAATCCCGTATTTCTCAAACAGATCGTTATAATATAAATAATTGTCCTTTTCGGTTCGTATATCACCCCGTGCGACCGACAACATACCATCAGTCGTGTGCATATCAATCAATAAAGACGTAAATTGATCCTTGTCCAACGGGACCTTCTTCGAACAAGCCGTTATCGCCGCAATAATCAATATCACCCATAAAATACGCTTCATATCGCTAAAACTTTTAGTATTTATTCCTCGCTCTTTTTTTCTAGTTTCTCCCGCACCATCCTATTCAACTTCGACGAGAACAGAAATTCGTTCAATGCCTTGTTGTTCGTGTACATGATCTCTTCGTTACTGCCTTCCCATTCTTTGTGTCCTTCATGGATAAACAACACCTTTTCCCCGATCTCGAAAACCGAGTTCATATCGTGCGTGTTTATAACCGTGGTCATATCATATTCATGTGTCAACTCGGACAACAGATTATCAATCACGATCGAGGTCAAAGGATCCAAACCGGAATTCGGCTCGTCACAAAACAAGTATTTAGGCTGCAAGACAATAGCCCGGGCAATAGCCACTCGCTTTTTCATTCCTCCACTGATCTCCGCAGGATAAAGATTCTCCACGTTATTCAGGTTCACCCGATTGAGACAGAAAATAGCCCGCTCCGTTTTCTCCTTTTCCGTCATCGAGGAAAACAGATTTAACGGGAACTTCACGTTCTCCAACACGGAAAGCGAATCAAACAATGCCCCGCCTTGAAAAACCACTCCCAGTTCCTTCCGAATATCCTTTATCTGTTTGTTATTCATCACGGTAATATCTCGATCATTATAGAATATCTTTCCTTTATCAATCGAGTGCAAGCCAATCAACGACTTTAATAACACGGTCTTCCCGGAACCACTCTTCCCGATAATCAAATTTACCTTTCCCGGTTCGAAAACGGCATCAATATCCGTCAACACCTCTTTTTTATCAAATGACTTACATACCCCTTCCGCCCGTATCATTACAATAATATTTTGGTTAATATCAAGTTTACAAGCAGGATGGCAATACTACTATCCACCACAGCTTTCGTACTCGCCTTACCGACTTCCAGCGCCCCTCCCTGCACGTTATACCCGTAGAAGGCAGGAATAGAAGTAAATATCACGGCAAAAAACAAAGTTTTGACAATAGAATAGGTCACGTAGTAAGGATTGAATGCAAAATGCAACCCGTGTATATAATCATCATAGTTCACCACACCAGATGCCAACCCCGACAGGATCCCTCCGATAATACCGATAAACACGCTGAATATATAAAGCACCGGATTTACCACCAAGGCCGCTGCAATCTTCGGCCCCACCAAATATGAAACGGAATTCACTCCCATCACCTCCAGCGCCTCGATCTGTTCCGTGATTTTCATACTACCGATCTCGGATGCGATATTACTACCAATCTTCCCGGCCAAAATCAAGCTCACGATCGTCGACGAGAACTCTAGCAATAACGTCTCCCGGGTCAAATAACCGATCAGATAGCGAGGTAGCAGAGGACTTGACATATTGTAAGCCGTTTGCAGCGTCAACACCGCCCCGATAAAGAAAGAAATAATCATCACCAACATCACGGAATTCAACCCCAACTTCTCCAACTCGTTAGTCAATTCTTTTAAATAAACTTTCTTCTTCTCAGGTTTCGTGAAGATACGCCCCATAAACAATATGTAAGCTCCTATCTTATCTAATACTTTCATCTATATTAACTCCTTAAATAATACCTTCCTGTAAACCCTGTCTCAAATTTTATCGTAAAAATAGAAATTATTCACGGATTTATTACTAATTTCGACAACAATAAGATGAATTTAATTTTAAATGTATAACTAAATAAGATGAATAAAAACTCATATTGCGTTATAATGGCCGGCGGTCTCGGAAAACGTTTCTGGCCCGTGAGTACGAGAGCCTGTCCGAAACAATTTTGTGACATCTTAAATGTCGGGAAAAGTTTCCTCCGTCAAACCTTTGAAAGAGCAAATCAAATTTTTGATACCCAAAATATATTCATTGTTACAGGTACCGCCTACGAAGAGCTGACGAAACAGCAAATCCCGGAAATTCCTTCCGAGAATATTCTGAAAGAACCTTTCGGCAAGAACACCGCCCCATGCGTGGCTTATGCGGCCTACCGGATTGCCCGGGTTAACCCGCACGCAAGCATGGTTGTTGTCCCTTCCGACCATTTTATCACGAATGACGCAGTCTACCTTGACAACATTCAGAAAGGGATTTCTTTCGTTGAACAGTTCGGCGGATTACTTACCATCGGTATCAATCCAACCCGCCCGGAAACAGGATACGGGTATATCCAGATCAAGAAAAACAAGTTCTCCGAATTCATATCCAAGGTTAAAACGTTCACCGAAAAACCGGACAAGGAACTGGCAAAAGTTTTTTTGGAATCGGGTGATTTCCTTTGGAATGCCGGGATATTTATCTGGAAAGTAGAAGATATTATCGAAGAGTTCAAAACATACCTCGAAGATATGTATTTATTATTCGAGCAGGAATATAAAAATGTGGAGAACCCGGATTCTCCCGAAAATATCGCTCACATCTACGGACAATGCCGTAATATTTCCATCGACTTCGGTATCATGGAGAAATCCGCAAAAGTCTATGTCATGAAAGGTGAGTTCGGTTGGTCCGATGTCGGCACGTGGCACTCGTTCCATGAAATCAGCCCGAAAGACGAGAATAACAATGTATCCAACAGCGAACAAGTCCGCTTAATCGAAACAAAAGAATGTATTATTAACGTTCCCCAAGACAAGAAAGTCATTATTGAAGGGATCGAGAATTGTATCATCGCGGAAAATAATGACATTCTAATGATCTGCCACCGGGATCACGAGGATAACATCCGGCATTTCGACGATATGCTAAAACATACAACAAAGGAGCTTAATTAAAGCTCCTTTTCTTTTTATATCTTTACCCGAACCTCCTCAATCCGGGCACTCTTGACACTTACGATTTCAAAAGATATATCCTCAATAGAGATGCGTTCTCCCTCTTCCGGGATATCCTCATTGTAATAAAGAATCAACCCGGCCAAAGTCTCGTACTCCTCATTCTCCGGAAGATTCAAATCATATTTTTCATTCAGATAATCCACTTCAAGACGGCCGGAGAAAATATATTCATCGGGAGCGACCTGTTCTTCTTTCAGATTCAAACGGTCATGCTCATCCTCGATCTCCCCGAAAATCTCCTCCATAATATCTTCAATCGTAACCATCCCGGCCGTTACGCCAAATTCATCAACCACGACCGCCACGCTTTTCTGTTCCTTCGTGAAAAGATTCAACAACCTCAAGGCCGACATGGTCTCGGGAACAATCAATATTTTGCTCACCGCCTTCTTCACTGTTTCGGGATGATGAAACAAGGCAGATGAATGTACATAACCGATCACGTTATCAATCGAATCCCGATAAATCAATATCCGAGACAACCCCGTTTTTACAAATAGTTCCCTCAACTCATCCAGACTGCCATCTATCGACAAGGCCACAATATCCGGACGGGGAACAATACATTCCCTCAATTTCACTTCCGAAAAATCCAACGCATTCCGGAACAATTTAATATCGTGTTCGTCCTCATTTTCTTCTCCCCCGGTCTCACCCTCTTCTATCAAATTATTTAAATCTATCTTGCCAAAAGCCCGATTTTCCTCTTTATGCGTCAGTTTGCGTCCGGTAAATATCCTCAGCAACAATCCTCCGAACCACACGGAGAAATACGAGATCGGGAAAAACAGGATATAAAACAAAAATACCGGAATAGCGAATACCCGCAAAAACACATTCGGCCTCAAACGGAACACGGCTTTCGGGAAAAACTCTCCCGTCACCAGCATGATCAACGTCGAGATCAACGTCACGAGAATCATGCGCAATCCCAGCGAAATTCCGACACCCTCCAACCTAGGATCAAGATAATCGGACATAAAGATACCATAAATAACCATCACCACGTTATTCCCTACCAGAATCGTGGTGATATACATTCCCGAATTGGAAACAAAAAGATCGATTAACTTCTGCGTGATACCCTTGTTCGATTTATCAATCTCGATCCGGAGTTTATTGGAAGCCATAAAGGCAATTTCCATTCCCGAAAAGAATGCAGATAAAACCAGACAGATCAATATGGCAACAAATCCTGACATTTAAGGTTTATTTTCAATTTCTACCACTCCCGTGATCTTGTTAAAGACCGGATTTTTCAAGGACTGATCCGACTTGAAACCTTTATTCCCCTCTATAATCTGGTCCCCGGAAGTAAGCCGGGAATAACGATCGGAATAAACAATCTCTTTTTTCATATCCCAGTACATCAAGTCGGTTTCCAACTTCTTCCCTTCGGCATTAATCACAACTACCTCGTTACGCAATTCCCACAGCATCTCCTCTTCCAACTTCTTCGCGTACTTTGATGTGATAGAACCGACCATACTACCGTCCTTCTCGTACAATTCCGCATGTATTCCTTTCGGGAATTCATCATACTTCTTGTCGTCCTGATTATATTTATTATAAAGAGGGGTTATTACTTTATATTTCAACAACGCGGAATCGGAATAAAATAACTCCATATTCTCCCCGGACATTTCAGGCATACCGTTCCGGTTCCCGATCGCATCCACATCCTTCATATTCGTTTTACACGAAAAGAGCATTACCGTCCCTAAAACAAGGACGGTAATGCTTTTAATTTTTAATGCTCGATATAGAAAAATCATGTATTTAATCTCTAAATCTAGCAGTCGTTGTCTCGTTTATCCATCCACCGACTTTCACGCTTTTTCCTGCCGTAATATCACGGAAGAAAGCCTCGTCCTTCGTCGGGAAGTGAGGGGAATACCGTTCAATATATTCGTTAGCCTTTGCCGCTACTGACGGATCAACTTGTTTAGCTTTCACAAATTTATCCACGGCAGCCCAGAATACGGTACGTTTATCAAACTCATCTCCTTCATAATCATTACTACTTACCGCATAAGCCAAACCGATCGTGATGTAAGCATCACCCATGTTCGGGTTCGTCTTCAAAGCATCTAAAGCATATTTTTTTGCTGACGGATAATTTTTCTTTGACAAATACACCTGTGCCAGCTTGTAATTATAATCTGCTTTAGCTTTCGGATCATCTGATTTATTGATAGCTTCCTTCAAATATTGCTCGAATTTCGCAATATCTTGTTTTGAGAAGAACATCATGGCCAAACTGTAAGCGGCATCGGCACTCGGTTCCTGTTGATAAATCTTCTCGGCGACTGTAGCGTACAACGGTAAATCGGTACATTCACGTCTTCTCAAAATAGAAGAAATTTCTTTCAAAACAGGCAGACTATCTTTATTCGCCTCGTATTTCTGATTCAACAAACCGGCCAATGTATTACAATCAGCATACCCGGACTCGAAGAAAATGGCATCCAATGCAGATTTACATACGGCAAAATTATCACATCCTTTTTCACCCGATGCCAAACGTTTGTCCGCAAAATCAGAGAATTTCATGTACAAATTAATGAATTCTTCCTGAGATAACTGATTTTTTTGTACCAACCCACAACCGACTTCAAAAGTGGCATGGATCAACTGGGGCGGAGTTCCTTCTCCTTCCAATTCATACGACTTCATCAAGTTATCAAACCCGGCTTTCAACATATTAATATCCCCATTGGAATATTTCACTTGAGCCATACCTTTTTTCCCAAGAACATATCCTTCACGACTCTTTTTTGCCATGTATTGAAGACGACGGTCAAAAAGCATCATTAAAGTATCCACGTACTCTTTCTTTTTCGTCTTTTGAATCATGTACTCAATAATGTCTTCCCCCCGGATATAGGTATTTAATTGAAATGCAGGTGCGTTCAAGAAAACGTACCTCCAAGAGGGCAACGCTTCTTCGTAATTTTTCTGTTTCCAGTATTCCGTGTACAGAGAAGCATTCAGAATCGTATTCGCACTATCCAATCCATACTGTGACTCCAACGTTTGCGCTTTCGTCGGTAGAATGAATAGAAGCATTCCAAATGCTATAACAGCAATCTTTTTCATGGTCATCCCTTTTATTTAAGTTAGTTCGAATAAGTTTTTTCATCATAGCCAGTCCCACCCACATGAGGACTATCGCAAAATTACCACTATTTCTTTAAAACGGAAATGTTTCACATATTTTTCATGTATAATTAACCGTTTTTTGGTATTCTAAAATTCTGTTTAAACCCGTGATCACCAACTTGTCTTCAAAAAAAACGGTCCGTTTCAAGTTTTTTTTCAGATATTCACTTCCGCCACCCGTTATAATTACCACGGCAAAGGGATTATTTCGGAGCAACTCATCTATATACCCTCTTACTTCAAAAAGTATACCATTCATCACTCCGTTCAAAATCGCATCATGCGTATTCTTTCCGACATACCCGTGTTCCATGGAACACTTCACCAATGGAAGGCTCGCAGTGAACTCGTTTAGCGCCCGGAAACGGATACCCAAACCCGGAGAAATATTCCCTCCCCGGAACTCCCCATCCGCACTGACAAAATCATACGTGATCGCCGTACCGGAATCAATCACCAGCAACTCCCTACCCGGAAAAAGGAAGGCCCCACCCACGCAACCGGCAATCCGATCAACGCCCAATGTCTTCGGGGTATCATATCCCAATCGTATCGGCAAGGGAATTTCCGATGACACTTCACAAAAGAAAGTAGAAACCTCCCGCAATCTTTCCCGAACCTCCGCCGAGATGGCACCCGTACTCGACAAAATCAAGTTTACCGCCTTCCCGTTTTTTCGATAACTCGTCGCCAGATCGTACACTTCCGGCAATCCCAATCCACACTCCACCCAATCGCCTTCATCAAAAACGGCATACTTGGTTCGTGTATTTCCAATATCAACAATTAGATTCATAGCTTAATTATTACCATAAGCAAAGTCTCGCATCTCCCGCGTGATTTCCGATACCCGATTAATATCGGCAATATTCGTGAAAACCAGACTCAACTTATCATTCTTTTCGCTGATCTTGCAAGGGATCACCTGTTTCTGTATAAATTTCAATAGCTCGCTAAACACGGGAGAGGCATAGAATGGCGAATTCTGGTCACTGATAAAATAAACAATCATCTTGTTATTCTTCACCATCAACCGCTCAATTCCCAAGCCTATACATCTCTGACGAATCCGGACCACTTCCATCAACCCGACAACCGAAGCGGGAATCTCGCCAAAGCGATCCTTCATCTCTATCTCGAAACGCTGCAAAGCCTCTTCGTTCGCAATATTATCCAACTCCCGGTACAAGCGGATTCGTTCGCTCACGTTCTCCACGTAAGTATCGGGGATTAACAAAGCAAAATCCGTGTCGATCACACAATCCGAGGCAAACACCTCCGGTTCATCCGGATGCTCCTTCTGCAATTCGGGAAACTCCTCGTCCCTCAGTTCCACCAAAGCCTCATTCAGAATCCGTTGATACGTCTCGTAACCCACCTCTGCGATAAAACCAGATTGCTCTCCACCTAGAATATTCCCGGCCCCACGAATATCCAAATCCTGCATGGCAATATTGAACCCACTCCCCAAACCGCTGAAATCCTCGATTGCCTTCAACCGTCTCCGGGCATCCGCATTCACTAATTCCAAGGGTGGGGCCAGCAAATAACAAAAAGCCTTCCGGTTGGAACGCCCCACCCGTCCCCGCAACTGGTGTAAATCACTCAATCCGTAATTTTGGGCCTGGTTAATAATAATAGTATTCGCATTAGGAATATCCAACCCCGACTCCACGATCGTCGTGGCTATCAACACGTCGTAATCTCCCCGCACGAAATCATGCATCACCGTCTCCAACTCCTCCCCGCTCATCTGCCCATGTCCCACACAACTCTTAATACCGGGAATCAAACGATGAATCATATATTGAATATCCCGGATATTATCCACCCGGTTATGGATAAAAAACACCTGTCCTCCACGGCTCACCTCGTAAGAAATCGCATCCTTAATCACTTTCTCATCAAAACGATGCAACTCCGTCACAATCGGGTAACGATTAGGCGGGGCCGTACGGATAATCGACATATCCCTCGCCCCCATCAACGAAAATTGCAGCGTCCGCGGGATCGGTGTCGCCGTCATGGTAATGGTATCCACATTCAATTTCAAACGTTTCAACTTCTCCTTCACCGCCACCCCAAACTTCTGCTCCTCATCAATCACCAGCAAACCGAGGTCCTTAAATTTTATATCATTGCTTGTCAAACGATGCGTTCCGATGATAATATCCACCTTCCCCGCTTCCAAATCTTTCAAAATCCGCTTAATATCAGCACTTTTTTTCATCCGGCTGATATACTCGATCCGGCAAGGCATCCCCTCCAAACGTTTCTTGAAAGTATTATAATGTTGATAAGCCAAAACCGTCGTCGGCACTAACACAGCCACCTGCTTACTATCAGCCACCGCCTTGAACGCCGCACGAATAGCGACTTCCGTTTTTCCGAATCCCACGTCCCCACAAACCAAACGGTCCATCACGTGAGGACTTTCCATGTCCGCTTTTACCGCCTCGATCGCCTTCATCTGATCCGGTGTTTCCTCGTACATAAAGGATGCCTCCATCTCGTCCTGCAAAAAACTATCTTTCGAGAAAGCATAAGCCTCCTCTCGCCTGCGCTTGGCATACAGGGCTATTAACTCCCGGGCAATATCCTTTACCCTCGACTTGGTTCGCTGTTTTAATTTATTCCAGGCCTCCCCGCCCAACTTACTCACAGTTGGCGGTTCACCATCCTTCCCCTTGTACTTGGAAATTTTATGCAATGAATGGAGACTCACATACAATTCGGAATTATTTTTATATACCAAACGTATGGCCTCCTGAATCTTCCCGTCATTATCAATCTTCGTCAACCCGCCGAAACGCCCGATCCCGTGATCGATATGCACCACGTAATCACCGGGATGCAGGTTCTGCAACTCGCTAACCGTGATGGACTCCCGCCCTTTCCGAATCTGCGAAGTCTTCAAACGGTATTTCTGGTAACGATCGAAAATCTGATGTTCCGTGTAAATACACACCTTGATCTGGGCATCGCTGAATCCCTCGTGAATCGTTCCCTCCACGGGTACAAAATTCACCTCATGTCCCTTGTCCGAGAAAATATCTCGCAACCGCTGAAGCTGCATATCGTTCGTGGAACAAAGATAAACCGTGTAGCGATCCATCTGCTTGTCTAGCAAATGCCCTGCCAGCAAATCGAACTGCTTGTTCACGGCCGGTTGCACCTCCGCCTCCAAACGAATCACCTCCCCACGGAAAAACAACTCCGGTCCCCACTCCACCACGCTGTTCCCATCGATCGTCCGGAACAAACTATCCGACGTGATCAGGAACTCCCCGGCATCCAGCTCTTTTAACGAATTAATGCGATCATGAATCAACAAGGAATTCTTCATCCACCACGTGGCCTCTTTCCCAAGAAACTCGGTCAATCCCACGTTATCATTCTTATCCGTTGACTCACTCAAATCGGGTACGATCACCACCTTGTCAATCAACTGTTCGGAAAGCTGTGTCTCTACATCAAAATAACGAATACTTTCCACCTCATCCCCGAAAAAGTCCATTCGCACCGGACGCTCTTCCGCAAAAGAATAAACATCCACTATACTCCCCCGGATAGAAAACTGTCCGGGTTCATACACGAAATCATTCCGTTCGAAACCGTACTCTCCCAACAACGACTCCAAAAACGTTATCGACAGCTTGTTTCCCTTGATCACGGGCATCGACATATCGGCCAACATCTTCTTACTCACCACCTTCTCGGCCATCGCCTCCGTGTAAGTGACCACCATCCCCACCTCCTTTGCCGTCAAGGCATTCAGCACCTCTGTCCGAACCAGGATTGAATCGTTATCTTTATCTTCAAAATTACCGGAACGCCGAAACGAGGAAGGCAGAAAACGTACATTCTCCTCGTCATAAAAAGTCAACAAATCATTGTAAAAATAAGCAGCCTCCTCCTTATCGTTCAACACAAAAAGCTGTAATCCCTTCATTTCTCGTCCCACGGCAGCCGCAATAAAAGCCACGAGCGAACCGATCCCGTTTTCCAACTTTATCTTTGCCCTCGTCTGCTTACGCAATCGATTGACAATTTCCTGAACAACAGGATGACCTTGAAATAAATCTAATAACTCTCTTGCTTCCAAATCTTTGTCCCTTTATCAAAAAAACGGCATACCTTTCAGCATACCGTCTTCAACCCTCAGGTTCTATATTTTAAATGATAAGCATGGCATCGCCATAAGTACCAAAACGATATTTCTCCTTAACCGCCTGATTATACGCTTCCATAACGTGTTCATACCCACCGAAGGCCGCCACCATCATCAATAACGTTGAATAAGGCAAATGGAAATTGGAAATGAAAGCATCCGGCACGCTGAAATCATACGGGGGGAAGATAAACTTGTTCGTCCACCCTTCAAATTCAGTCAACCGTCCTTTCGTGGTCACGCAACTTTCTAACGTACGTACCACCGTCGTACCCACAGCACAAATTTTATGCTTTTCATCTTTCGCATCATTCACGATCTTCACTGTTTCCGGTGTCACGAAGATTTGTTCCGAATCCATCTTGTGTTTCGTCAAATCCTCCACATCCACCTCCCGGAAGTTCCCCAGACCGACGTGCAACGTGATATAAGCAAAATCAATCCCCTTGATCTCCATCCGTTTCATCAACTCGCGGCTAAAATGCATACCCGCAGTCGGAGCTGCCACCGCACCTTCATGCCGGGCAAAAATAGTCTGGTAATTCTCGGCATCCTCCGGTTCCACCTTCCGGTTAATAAAACGAGGAAGTGGGGTCTCGCCCAATGCGTACAATTCCTTCTTGAACTCGTCATATTCACCATCGAACAAGAAACGTAAAGTTCTCCCGCGAGAAGTGGTATTATCAATGACCTCCGCCACCATACTATCATCTTCCCCGAAATACAACTTATTCCCGATACGTATTTTCCGAGCCGGATCAACCAGCACATCCCAGATACGCAATTCCGGGTTCAGCTCTCTCAGCAAGAACACCTCGATCTCTGCCCCAGTTTTTTCCTTGTTTCCATATAATCTCGCCGGAAACACCTTGGAATCGTTAAAAACGAACACATCCTTCTCGTCAAAATAATCAATCACATCTTTAAATACCTTGTGTTCAATCTTTCCGGTTTTCCGATCCAGAACCATCAACCGGGCCTCATCCCGGTTAGGCGTCGGATGTAACGCAATCAACTCCGGCGGCAACTTATATTTAAACTTAGATAATTTCATGTTGAATAATGTTTATATATTAATCAAATCTTGCTAAATTACAAATTTTCCTGTAAAACTCCAATAATTTCATCCATTTTAAACCCATCTTCCACCCGGAAGTCCCCGACACGGGTTCTTCTTAGAGCTGACAAATGCGAACCACTCCCGCAGACTTTTCCCAAATCATGAGCCAGCGAACGGATGTACGTTCCCTTGCTACACACGATCCGAAGTTCCACTATTGGAAATTCCGCTTTCAATATTTCAATCTCCCGGACCATCACCTTCCGGCTCTTCATCTCCACCTCGTCCCCCCGGCGTGCCATCTCGTACGCCCGGACCCCGTCAACACGAACAGCCGAATAAGAAGGCGGGAACTGTTCAATCTCCCCGATAAACTGCTGGACCGCCCGCTCCAAACAAGCTCTGTCCACTTGCTCATACGAAAACTCCCCGTCAAAAGATGTCTCCAAATCATAAGAAGGAGTCGTATGCCCGAAAGTAATCTCCGCCACGTACTCTTTCTCCTGTCCCATATACTCCTCGATCTTCTTTGTCTCCTTCCCCACGCATATAATCACCACTCCCGACGCCAAAGGGTCCAACGTCCCCGCATGCCCCACTTTTATCTTCCCGTATCCTTTTCTCAAGCAAATACGAACTTTGTTCACCACGTCAAACGATGTCCAATGCAATGGCTTATCGACCACGAACACCGCTCCTGCCCGAAAATCCTCTCCTTCTCTAAAAAAAATATTACCCCACTTGCTCATTATCCCAAAACAATCGTCAATATTCCCACAATAGCGCAATAAAGAGCAAACCAAATCAACTTACCCTTTTTCACGATATTAATCATCCAACGACAAGCTATACATCCCGAGACAAAAGCCGCCATGAATCCCACTAACAGCGACATTGTTGAGATACCACTTGCTTCCGCCGAAAATCCTCCTTTCATCAAATCCAGCAAAGCCTCACCCAAAATGGGAATCAACACCATCAAAAAAGAGAATTTGGCCACCGCCTCCTTCTTGTTTCCCAACAATATACCGGTTGCAATAGTCGAACCGGAACGGGACAAACCGGGCAACACGGCACACGCTTGCGCCAATCCGATCACAAACGCATCCCGGTACGAGATTTTCTCTTTCACCCGGGGGCTTGCATAATAAGCGAATGACAACAACACCGCCGTTACCAGCAACATACACCCCACAACCGTCAATCCCGAACCAAATAACGTCTCCACGTAATCCTTGAAACAAAATCCCACGATAGCCACCGGTATCATGGAAAGAAATATCTTCAGCACGTAGACCATTTCATCATTATACTTGAACACGAAAAAGCCCTTGAACAACACAGAAACCTCTTTCCACAAAATCACGATCGTACTACAAACCGTTGCCGCATGAACCGCCACGGCAAATGTTAAATTTTCCTCTCCTTCTAACCCGAAGAGAGCGCTAAAAATCTGCAAATGCCCGGAACTACTCACCGGTAAAAACTCTGTAAGTCCCTGGATGATACCAAGCACCAATGCCTCAAACCACTCCATCTATGAATTGAAAATTGAGAATTGAAAATTGAGAATGCACGCACATCAATATTCAATTACATTAATATTTAATTTTTCTCCTCCCCCTTCGTTTTGGGTTTCCGCATAATACCCCAGAAAACGAAACCGAAACCGAATAACACCACGATGGGCGCTAACGTGATCCGGCGAAAACTAAAAATGTCATAATTAAATGTATCGGGCGAATCCGCTCCCCCTCCCATCATCAAGAGGAAGCCCACAATAACGATCCCGAAACCGATTAGGATCATCTTGTAATTATCCTTCGGTATAGGAAAACCGTCTTTCTTTTCGTTTAAAATTCTTGCCATATATTTTTATTTACACGTATAAATCATTCAAATCCCGCCGCAAATAACGACGTACCGAGAACCAAGCCGAGAAAAATGACAACACCACCCCAGACAGGATCACAAAAGCCACCATAAACAGAATCACATCCTGCCGCATAATATTAATCACGTTCCCCACGTTCTCCTGCACGAAAAATATCGCTCCCAGCAAAACCAAGTTAGCGATCAGTGCCCCGAAGAACCCTCGCCACATACTCCCGTACACGAAAGGCTTGCATATAAAAAACGGCGTGGCCCCCACCAACTGCATCGTTTTGATCAACAGCCGCTGCGAGTAAACCGCCAGATGAATCATGTTACGAATCAACGTGAACGAAATCAACACCAACACCGCCCCGACAATCAAAAAGAGAATCGTGATCCGCCGTATATTCTCGTTAATACTTTCAATCATGGATTTCTGGTAATACACCTCATGAATAATATCAAATCTTGCCAATCCTTTCTCTATCATCGCCAGCGAATCGTTATTCGCATATGCCGGGTTCAACTTGATCTCAATGGAAGGCAACAATGGGTTTGCTCCCAAAATTCGCTCAAAATCCTCTCCCATCTCTTTCTTGAAAGACTTCGCAGCCTGTTCCTTTGTCACATACTTGGAAGTGTAAACGTAAGGCTGGGTATCCAGAATCTTTTGCACCCGCTTGATCTCCACCTCATTCGTGTTATCCTTCACGATCACGGCAAAACCGATATTCCGTTTCACATGATCCGAAATCGCCCGAGCATTCAACAAAATAAATACAAGCATACCGACCACAATCAATACCAGAGAAATACTGATTGTGGGAACAAAATAAGCACTTTTTCCCTTTCTACTTTCTGTCTGCGACATTTTTTCTGTCTTAAAAACTTGACAAATATAATCATTCTACACCCGAGAACAACCCATTTCTTAAAAAAAATCGCAAAATCACATCTCCACTAGACCCCATTCGCCCTCCCGTTCTCCAATATTCACCTCTTTTCCCTTTAGTAACTGCATGAAAAACAGTTTTCAAGAAATGAATTAAAAAAATCCTTTGCATTTTCTTATCAAACCCTTTGCTGAAAACAAAAAATGCTCTATATTTGCAATCGCAAAAAAGGAAAGCGTTCCTAGAAAATTTTGCAAGCAATCATGCGAAAATAGCTCAGTTGGTAGAGCATAACCTTGCCAAGGTTAGGGTCGCGGGTTCGAGTCCCGTTTTTCGCTCCAAGTTGCTCGAGTGGTGGAATCGGTAGACACGCGGGACTTAAAATCCCGTGGCCATTGCGGCTGTGCGGGTTCAAGTCCCGCCTCGAGTACACGGAATATTAAGGAGTTAGTAATCACTAGCTCCTTTCATTTTATCCTAAATTTTCTATCGCACTTTTTAAATATTTTTTCTCGATGCCCTAAAAACGATATGCGGCATTTCGACTCCCCGGTAATATTTGATAAGAATATCAACTTCACTCATTCCGTTTCGTCGTGCCACATTCTGGGAGGCCACGTTCGAATCTCGAATAATGGAATAAACATCATCAAAATCCAGAACCTGAAAAGCATACTCTTTACAAGCAATAGCTGCCTCTGTAGCAAATCCTTTATGCCAAAATTCTTTCCGGAACAAATAACCGACTTCCGGCACCCATCCCCCGTTATATTCTTGATACGTGATGCCACATTGCCCGATAAGCTCCCCGCTACCCTTCTCGACAACCGCCCATAAAGCGAAACCGTCATTCTCGTACCGTCGAAACATCTTGTCCAACCATACCTGAACTTCCTGATCACTAAAGGCCCCCTCGTAAGCATACATCACTTCGGGATCCTGTAATAATTTACAAGCCTCTCTAAAATCACTCTGCTCTAACTTTCTTAGAACCAATCTTTCCGTTTCCAGTATCATTTCATCCATCTTCTTAGTCCCTACAAAAATAATTCATTCACCCCAAAAGTTGAAGGACTCCCTCAAAAATAAACTGTCCCCAAAAGTAAATAACACTTTTGAGGACAGTCCTGTTTTATATTCTATTTCAAATAAAACACATATTACATTTTTTCCACACGCTCCGTCACTGATTGAATATCCTTCGGATCAGCATCACTTAGCGAGTTATTTTTAATAACTTCCAACACATCATTCAAAAGCTTTTTAGCTCCTTGTTTCTCCCCGATCTCTTCCAACAAATCCGCACATCCCCAAGCCGTCGCCGGAGTTCGATCCAACTGATAAGCATAGTTTACCCAAGCGATACATTTCTTTTTCTCTCCTACATTCTGCTGATCGGTAATCTTCCAGTAATGACGGGTAGCACTGATCACGAAAGAGGATAATAGTTTATACTTCACCCCTCCAAACAGGCTCGCCATACCCATCGTCTTCCTTATACTCACGATTGCGGCAGAATCATTCTTCATTCTAGCTGAATCAATCAGCATCTCAAAATGTCGATTTGTTATCTCTTCCGTCTTTCTCAGGGAATCGATGCTATTCTCTTGCTGCTGGGCAATCATGTACTCGCTCATCAACGTCTTGAATTTATCGTCTAGACGGTTATTCGAATAGAAATCCAAACGCAACTGCTCTGCCGGAAGATAAGATTTACCGCCACCCATCATGGCGGACATTCCATTCTCCAGATTTCCCAACCCGGCCTTCACGCCAAGAATTCCTTCCAACGCCTTTTCATCCTTCTCTTTCACGCAAGTGGCAAAACAAGCGCTCAAGCTCTTCATCACGGATGTGTTCAAACGGTTACCCAACTTCTTGTTTTCGCCCTCGACCTTCTTGATACCCTTGACCAAACGATCAAAAAGAACCGGATCAAAAATAGAAATATTACCTATATTACTCACGTTCTCTTCCAACAACAACTCCTCATCAGAGAGACATTTCAAGTACTCGTTCAGGACAATACCACCGCCTGCCCCGGACTCTTTCAATAAAGCGTAATACTCTCCCAAGAATACTTTTCCCCGTTTTCCTTGTTCGTATTCTTTCTCCATCGCTGCAATACTGGGAGCCAGCGCATACAAACGCACGGCTTTCTCTCCTTCAGCGATAAGTTTATCGGCCGTACGGACTCCCATAAACTTATACACCAACTCGCCTGCTGCATTCACGAAAACTAACGTCGGGTAAGCCGAAACCTCGTATTTACCCGCTAGTTCCGGTCCTTCACCTTTCTCCGCATCAATCTTGTAATTGACGAAATTCTTGTTGAAGTAATCTCCCACGGCCTGCTGGGGAAAAGTCTCTGCGGCCATTTTCTTACAAGGACCACACCACGTCGTGTACAGGTCTACAAAGATCAGTTTATTCTCCTGTTTTGCTTTCTGCAAAACTTCTTTCCAGCTACCGATTTCGAACTGAATCCCCTGTGAAAACACGTTCCACGAGAAAAGCAAAATGGCTATTGTAAAAAATATTCTTCTCATCATTTCTGCCAATCGTTATTCTTCAAATTGTTCTGCAACTTTTTCCATCAACAGATCTCCCCGCAATTTAGTAGCAACAATTTTCCCCTCTTTGTCTATCAGTAACATGGCCGGCACCCCGCTCACGTTATACAATTTTGCCACCGGACAACCCCATCCCTTCAAAGAAGAAACATGGCCCCAATTCAAATCGTTCTTTTCAATCGCATTCACCCAATTATCCTTTTTATTATCCAGTGACACGCTCAATATTTCAAATCCTTTATCATGGAACTTGTCATAAACTTTCTTTACATTAGGCACTTCACGCAAACAAGGGCCACACCAAGACGCCCAAAAATCAAGTAAAACAATTTTTCCCCGATAATCGGATAAAGAAACGTTCTTTCCATCCGGAGTCGGCAAGGTGAAATCCGGAGCAACATTACCGATTGATGTCCTTTTGATATTATCAATCGATGTTTTCAATTTACGTCCTAAATAAGCATTTTTGATACGAGGAGTCAAGCTCTCGTACATTTTTTCAACTTCCACCAAATCTCTACTCTTGATAACAAATTTATCAATAATCAATGCCGTCGCATGGCAATCGGGATAGTTCGTAACCAAACTATCAATCGTTTGCGCCGTTCTCGCCTTTACAGCAAGATACATCTGTCCCAAAGAATCCTGCATGGCAGTATTTTCCTTCCCGCTCTTACTCATGAAAGAAAATCCCAACATGACCAACATTTCATCCCGCTGTGTCAATAGCATCGTTTTAAAAATATCCTGCTCCACGCTCCCGGATATTTCCGCTTTAACACTCTCGACTTCTTTTCCCCTATTCATCTTCTTCACGGTTTCGCACTTCACATGAATCGGAACGGAGTCCAAAATGATGATGTTCGTACCGCCATTTATTTCCAAAATCCTTTCATCCACGTCTCCAAGCGGTTTTTGCATCTTAAAACTACCTTTCACCACAACAGCGGAATCCAGTATTTCATATTTCTTGTCTCCCAAGTCCTTTTTCAAATAAACCACTTTTCCATCTCCACCTTCCCACTCTCCTTGAATAGTATAAGTTGTCTCTTGTTCGGTACACCCCACGAAAAACAATCCCATTAGTAATCCACTGACAATCTTTTTCATATTCTTCGTAATTATTTTACTATTTCTAAATGAAGTACCATTTATATTTAATTCGATTTTTTCAAAAATGACTCGAACTCTTTCGCTTTCTCAGCTTTAATTTTCTCGTCCATTTTTTTGAACTCTTTCGCTTTTGCAGCATTACCAAGTTTAGCATGCAAAACAGAAAGAGTCCCGTAATAATAAGATCTTAATTTAGAACTCCCCTTGTCTTCTTCTTGCTGCAATTTTTCGATTAAGGTCAAATATTTTTCGATTACGGCTTTATCCGGACAATATGCGGCCAAATATTGAGCCGTTTCCTCCAAATAACGATCAGAGAATCCCAAAGCTTTTATACCACGATACATCATCTGACATTCATATATTTCATTCCACTTTTGAGCCAATTCCAATTCATAAATCCTAATTTTGGCACGTAACGTTTCCGCACGTTTCAGATTCCCGCGATCAATCAACCGTAACAACGTATCCACTTTTCCCGCGGCATCAACCAGGCGCAAAGGTGTACCATCCTTGTCAAACTTAACCTCTACCACCTGATCCACGGCTCTTTCCAAAGCCCAACCCAGTTGTCTCTCCACGCTATAACGATCAAACTTTACTTTATTGGCCAAACGGTCTATATTAAAAATCACGTAGTCAAATTGCGGAGAATAAGGATCTTTAATATAAGCACCCACGAAATCCCAAATTTCTTTCTCCTGTAATTTTTCCACAGGTATCGTTTTCATGTAATCGAGTACAATGTTCTCAATATCATCCTTCAAAAAGGCTCCTTGCAAAGCGACAACATAATCTTTCAAAAAGGCAAGCTCACGCTCTCCTGCCGCGTATCTGTCCTTATAAGCGAACAAACTTTTACCTTCCATCCCGGCTTTCATCCCGTCGATCAATACATTCGCCTCTTGAAACCCGGCCATCTGGTGTACAACTTTTCCTTCCTTGTTAATCAATAGGAGCGTCGGGAATCCGATGATATTGGATTTATAATGTTTGTATAAATCTTTCCCCACGCCTTTTTCCATATCATACTTTACGTTGATGAAATTCGCATTAAAAAAGTCGCCCACGTCTTTACGAGTAAAAATATCTTTAGCTAAAGCCTTGCACGGGCCACACCAAGAGGTATAGCAATCCATGAAGATATATTTGTCCTGCTCTTGGGCCATTTTCAAGACATTTTCCCATTTCTCGCCTTCAATAAAACGAATCCCGTCGCCAGCCGACTGCCCGAACGAGAACAAGGCCAAACATAAAAATTGTACTATAAATCCAATCTTTTTCATAATCAATCCTATTTACAAATATGCTATTATTTTAATTCATCCAATTTTGCCTGACAAGCTTTCACGTCACTCTCTTCAACCCCCGCCGCAGAACTTCCATCTTTCAATCCCAAGGTCAAAACTTCTTTCGCTTGCCCCTTTTTGTCCAAGGCTAATAACTTATCGGCCACGTATGCCGCCGTCTTCGCAGAAGGACTCAACTGATGTAAAAACACGTACCAACCGGCAACTCGATCCTTGTATGCAGCATCCTTCTCTCCTTCATATATCTCTTCGTAACGTTCCACGTTCTCGATCATACTCGTTGAAGTATAGTAATCATCAATACTTGAAAAAGCAGACATCATCGCATTTAGCTTCCTTGCCGCTTGATATTCCGCCTCATTTCCACTTTCTTTGGCCTCTTTCAATTTGGCTTCCATAGCCTTAAGCATGGCTATTTTCTCCTCGCGACTTCCCTCGTATTTTTTTTGAAGTTCTGCGATATAATTAATAAAAAGATGATTAAACTTATCCAATTTCTTTTTAGCCGAATAATAGTTTAAACGCAATAGCTCTGAAGGGATATAAATATTTCCTCCTCCCAATGAAGCCGCTGTGGCACTATTTTTAGCTCCTGTCGCTTTAAATAAACGATCTTTCAAAGCCAACACTTCCTCGAAATTTTCCTCTTGATCGGCTTGTGCCGTCTTTTGAACGCAAGCACTCAAGAATGTACAAATGGCTTTATTCACGGCAGTAGAATGCTTTTTATCCTTCACTGGATTAGCAGCCTCCACACAAGCCGCATCTACAAATCGGTTGGCTAATTTTTTGTCAAAGACCGTAATCTTACCAATACGCGGAACATTTATTGAATCCAACAACTGACTATCATCTACCAAAGCAAAATAATCAAGTAACACATCACTACAATCCAAACCGGATCTATCTTTCAATATAAAATACTGATTCAAGAATTCTTTATCTCTGTTTCCTTCCTCATATTTCTTCGTGTATTTCTTCAATTCCGGCCGAGCCGCAAAAGCATCCACGGCTTTTTCTCCTTCCTTGACAAACATATCCACGGTTTTACCCCCCAAGAAACGGTAAACCAATTCCCCGTCCCCGTTAACAAAAAGGAAAGTGGGATAAGCAGATACTCCAAATGTTTTCGCAACCATTTTCCCGTCTTCACTCTTTTCTGCATCCAATTTCAAGTTCAAAAAATGAGCGTTATAATATTCGCCGACTTTAGCTTGCGGGAACACGTTATCTGCCATATGCTTACAAGGTCCACACCAAGAGGTATATATATCTATAAATACCAACTTATTTTGCTTCTTCGCCATTTCCAATACCTCTGCATACCGTCCCTTTTGGAATTCTATTCCCTGTGAAAACACGGTTAAACCAGTGATTAAAATCAATACTAACAACACGAATTTTTTCATTTTACAATCCCTTTTAATTTATATCCAATACTATCGTATACTTTTTATTCTTCTCGAAATCACAATCATACAGCAATAAAAAATCCTCAGCCACGGCAACTTCCCATTTTTGTCCCTCTGCCAAACGCGGATTATTCACACGTTTCGGAAAGTAATAAGCAAATGGAATATCCGTCACGTGTTCTTGTTTCAGTTTCCCCCCTTTCATCAATCCTCCATCAAAATACTCATTAGTCGTAATCGTCACGAAACATTGTTTCCCTTTTACCTTAAAATCGACCTTATAACCTAACGGTTTAGGAGTTTGCATTTTTACATCCCAAGCCGGATCTCCATACAAAACAACTACATCCCGGTCATGTACAAATCCCATCTGGTCTTTCGTCGGTTGCTGGCCCGTCACCGTTTTAAATTGTTTTTCAAACATCTCCCTCTGTCCGAACTCTATTTCCGAAAAAGGATAATTTACGGTCAGCATTTTCGGATGCCACTCGTTTTCCGTTCTCAACATATCTTGCTGGTTCAAATAAACGGCCTGTGCCAAGGTCAACCGCCCGGCATTAGCGACCCAATACTTTAGCCCTCCCCAGCCATTCCGGCCATACCAAGTTGTAACAACATACCCGATCATGGAGGTCGCATCCATTCCGCTCAACCAAGCAACAGCCATGCTCTCCGGGTCATTATCGATATTTCCAATCAAACAGTTACCTGCCGCAAAATAAACTCTGGGATGAGCCGTCCCGTCTAGGAACTCAGGAGTCATGAAATCGGCATATAACCGCCCTCCCCGTGGTTTCAAGTTACCAACGGTAAACGGCATTTCAAGATTTTTCTCTGTTGCATGCGAAGAGGTTACCAGCAAATCAGGATCGATTTCTTTATATTTTTCCACCCATTTATCGAGTATTTCCCATTTATTGATTTGCTCATTTTTCACGTCCCCATCACGAGTGGTCTTCTCCCCCCAGCCACCGGGTGTACCCCCGTCGTTCATAAATGCAAAACGATCAAAATATTTTCCGTCGCTCAATTCTGCCGTAGTGTTCAACGCCGTACGGATTACAAAAGGCTTAGCACTGCTTTCCACCATACGCATAGCATCCGCGGCCGAATACCCCGTGATAATCCCCCACAAGTAATCCGCGTAAATATCATCATCTATTTCCCGGCTCAATCGATGTCCTTCCATAACGAATTCCCGGTTGAGGTTTTCCGGTTTTTCCACCACGACCATATAACGGGGAGCCAGGCGTCGCAACTCCTCCAACAATTCACGCGGTTTTTCATCGTAATACAACACGACTGCTTTACGCCTCTTGGCCAAGGCCTCGACCACTTTCATCCACGCCTTGTCCGATTGCATCTCCTTCGAGGTAATGACTACATAGTCACGAAGCTGTTGAGCATTCACATCCAATAAATTGCAAATCGTAAACAGCCAAACGACAAACATTACAACTATCTGTTTCTTCATCATATTTCCAGATTAATTAGACCGAGTTGCTTCAAACAATTCCTTGTACCGTTCCATTCGCTCCGCTTCCACGGCATCTCCCATCTTTTTATATTTATCCGCATTATCTTTGTCACCGACAAGAAAGTATAAACGACCTAACAAATGATAATAATTCGTCGAACCACCTGCAGCCTCTTCCTGATCCCTTAACCTCAGCACGAATGACAATATGTTATCTATTAATTCCTTATCTAAAGTGCTTTCTAAAAGTACCGTCAAAATCGCTACAATATAATTACCCCGGACATCGGTCATATTCAAATCCGTGGCTACCTCCAGATCTCTGACTACCTGTGCGTTATTTCCCGTATGCAAAGCTTTATTAACAGCTAATTTTAAACGCATTGCATCCTGTCCCAATAATTGCCCTTTATTTACAAGGTATGTCAATCGTTCCAATTTCAATGAATCATACAACGGCAACACATATCGTTTATCCTGCAAATAAGGTTCACATTGTTTATCAATTTCTTTATTCAGATTGCGACTCAACGTCATCAACACCTCATATCTCTTATCAATCTCATTATCCCCACTAACCCCACTTCCCAATCCTTTGAAAAGTCTCTTCAAACGTGCCGCCTTGTCTTCCCCGGCAGGAGCTTCTTCCCGAGCCCATTTCATCTTTTTCACGGCATAAATACCATACTCGAAAACATTGGAATAAGGGTCTGCAAATACATATTTATTCAACAGCAAGTAAGTATCCTTATCTTCCACCTGCAACACCGGACACCGAGACATATATTCCTTTATCACCTGTTCAGACTCTTTTCCCTTCTTCGCCTCCTCCAAAGCCTCCACGTATTTCTTCACGACTTCAATGTCCCGCTTGTTAGCCTCATATTTCCCTCTCCAACTTTCTAGGTTAGTTTGTGCCGATGCCGCATAGCAGCATCCGACACAAACCAATGTCATGATTGTCTTTCTCAACATATTTTCTATATTATACAGACAAATCATTATTTTAGATTCTTAAAGTAATCGGTCTCAACCGGATCCTCCGGACAATTCGCATTTTGCATGGCTTCCAAATCCATCGATAACACCCGCTGTAGATAAGGAATCAACGCAACTGCTCTCTCCAACATCCGTGGAAAAACTTCGAAATTATACTCCAGTTCTGTCTTCTTGTTGGTCGTCAAAAAAGAAATGTAATCCGCTAAATCCATCTGTTGATCTGGAACAAAAATTGTTTCCGGTCCCGTAAAATTCGGTTTAGAACGTACATAACCATTTTTTCGAAACGTATAAACATTCGGCGAATATTTACCTACCGGATCATCTTCCCACAGGTTTCCTAATATAGATGAGGCTTCTTGCCCATTAGCTTTCTTCATACGTGAATTAAAAAAATCAGCAGGTTGTTCCGCTGCTCCCAAATACAATCTTGAAATCAACAAACTTGATAACTCCTCCTTCCATTTTGCCCAATCTTCATCTGTAAAATTATTCATCTTATCCCCCACTCCAGTGAGAATGATGCAGTCACCATTCTGTAAATAATTATCAACTACTTTTTCCGAGTTATAATCATAATCATCACAAAGCGAGTCACACAAAAACGTACGCACGAACCAACTTCCCTGTACTAAATCTTTATCTAAGCCTACAAATATTCCTCCTTGTATATGGTCAATAATTTTCCGGATCACATCCGTGTTCTCCTCCTTCACCGGAGTATACCATTTATTAAAATAACCACTCCAATTTGTTACTTGAAAAGCATACGGCTCAAATTTATACAAATAATACATTCCCCACTCTTCCCATGTATTATAGATCAACTCATCCACAGAACCCGGTTCTCCTTTCGTCAAACCGTATAAAGGACCGACTAACTCAGGATTCACCTTCACATCCTCGGAACAAGAAATTCCTAAAAACAGGATCATTATTAAATATATTGCAATCTTTTTCATACTTCATAAATTTTTAATATCACTACTCGGGACGTATCAAATCACGCTCGTTATCATAACATCCATTGTTATAATCAAGCTCACTCCGAGGAATTGAAAGGACATAATTTTTACTTCCTTGTGGCAAGGTATAGGTTTCGTATGTATCCCAACTTGAATACCACTTATGTTTCAATTCCGGCATTCCCTGTCTCCGCAAATCCCAAAAACGCATGGCCTCCTCGAAACAAAGTTCCCGACGTCGCTCTTCCCAAATAAATTTCAACAAAGCCTGCGCATTCGGAAAATCCGCTGACGTTTTTTCCACGTATGCCTTCGGGGTCAAACGACACCGCCGTAGATTATTTAATAAGTCAAGAGCATCACTAGTCACTTCATTGTTCTTACGCGTATAAGCCTCTGCCAAATTTAACATCACCTCCACACTTCGCCAATTTTCGTGAACAAGATTATCACTGGGTTTTGTAGAAGTTGAACCCGACATTTGACGATATTTTATCGGATAATAATACTTATACTCATAAGGTCTACTTTCTTCCCACCAATTTTCTGCCTTTTTAGCCGGAACATCTTCCAAGAAATAAGCTTTTTTCCGTAAATCTCCCTCTTCATAAGAGCGAATCAAAGACTCATCCGCACTATGCGAAGGCCTGAATCCCAATCCATAAAGAGCCCCCGTGGTTGATAAATATTGATACGGAGAATAACTTTGGGTTCCGAACGTAAAAACGACTTCTTTGTTTATCGTTCCATCCATCATCGTAAATATTTTATTACTAAGCCCTTTCTCCGTTCCAAATAATGTCGTATCCTGATCGTTCAAATTTAAAATAACAGAATTCTGAGCCAAAAACAATTTACCGGTCCGGATCACTTCATCCCAATTTTCTTGAAATAATGCAATACGAGAAGCTAGCAACAGAATCGCCGGTTCGGAAAGCCGATGTATATTTCCGTCAAACGTGGCTATATTGATATATTTTTCCGCTTTCTCAATATCTTCGTTAATCAAATCATATACCTCCCGAATAGAAGAACGTCCCCTGGGAGATATATTAATTTGCGGTTCCATCCGAATTATCACTCCCGGTTTGTCTAGATTCTCTTTCGACCAAGGTAAAGCATATGAATTCACCAGACACCAGTAATTATAGGCACGTAAAGCATAAGCTTGGGCTGCAAGAAAATTATAATTTCCCGAATCTGCCTCCACGTACTCCATTTCCGGTAGCGCATCGATAACCAAATTACAAGCCAAAATATTCCCGTAACGACGCTCCCAAAAATTATCCGCATAACTTTTTATCTCTCTTTCCCACTTGTAAGGTTCCTCGCCCTCTCCCACGTTAAAAGCATCCGAAGAATTTTTATCCCGGGTATCATTAGCCTCGTCCTCCGGATCCAATTCCAATTGCCCCATTTCCACGTCATCCGTCATCAAATACAACCAAGCCACTTCGTCATTAAAATTTCTGGGAAAGCCTTCTCTATACAACATTGGTAAAAACTCCTCCACTTTTCCCGGGATCAACAAATCCCCCGAATCCTCTTTTAAATAATCATCACAACCGGTGAATAAAAGTATTCCTAAAAGCCAATAGGTATATATCTTTACAAATCTTTTCATAATCACTTCCTATTAAAATGAAACATTAATACCCAAACTATAAGAAGGTAATATCGGAATATTCGCTTCCGGAGTCTCCGGATCAAGCCCCTTCCAATCCTTATGCGCCCACACGAACAAGTTCGAAGCCTGGAAACGAATCATCATGGAAGAAATTCCAACTCCCTTCAATAATTTCTCAGGCATAATATAACTTAGCCCAACAGAACGCAAACGCAAAAAATCAGCTTTCGCTACGCGGAGATCAGACAAATCATAGAAATAGGTACACTCTTCAACGGCCCCCCGATCCTCGGCTGAGACATTACGATCAAAATCCGAAGTCACTCTATCATTATACAAAACAGGTATATCCGTATGTTTTTCATCCCCAGGCTTTCTCCACCTTTTCTTCCAATTCGTAGATACATTGGCAACCGGATTTAACGCAGAATTTTTATCGGCATACACACTCGGTAAACGCTTTACACCCCCCAAATTATACGTGAAACCCAAGGATAGCGATAAGCACCTGTCAAACGTCAATTGAGTATCAAATCCTCCGGAAAGATCCGGGTAAATAGATCCGCTTTTCACCAGTTCCATACGTTTCGGATCTGCCGTATGCCATAATTTACCATCTTTCCCATAAAATAACGGATATCCGTTTTCACTAGACAATCCCCCATAACGGAAAGAGTACATTGAACCTAACTTCTCGCCCTTAATCGCTAAATTACCATCCAACATTTTATTAATGACTTCCAAATCGCTATAAATGTCATCGTTTGCCAAAGTCACCTCACTTGTGTTTCTCCCAAAGTTTACATTAAATCTCCAATTCAACCTCTTTCCTTGGATGATCTCCACGCTCAAATTACCTTCAAATCCTTGATTATCCATCTCCCCGGCATTCATGTACAAACGTGATTTTCCGTTAGATGTTGCAACTGTTTTTTCTATGATCAAATCTTCGGTATGTTTTTTATACACATCCAAACTACCTGAAAGTCTTCCATTCCAAAAAGAAAAATCTGCAGCCACATTCCAAGAAGTTGTTTTTTCCCATCGTAAATCAGGATTGGGTAAACGGTAGATCGTAGATTGCTCCAAATTACTTATTGTATTTCTATTTCCTACTTCCAAAATCAAATTAGGAGTAGCATCATCATGAATATTTCCTTGGATACCGTAACTACCTCTTACTGAAACATAATGTCCGTTATCGGCAAATCGAGACATAAAACCTTCATTTGTCAATAGCCATTTACCCGCAATAGACCATGTGGGCAACCACCGATATTTCGGGTTACTTCCGAACTTATTCGCCCCATCTGAACGAATATTGAAATTCATCACGTAACGATTATTGTAAGTATAGGTTGCTGAACCAAAGAATGAAGCGACTCTTGAAATCGTATTCGTATTCGTCGGAAGCATCCTGTCTATATAGTTGTTTACAAAATTATCCGTATGTACTGGCATAAATCGCTCTCCATAAGTAGGGGTCCAACCATACCCCGTTGAACGTACACCCTCGTACTTCGTACCCCGCAACTCAGACCCAACAATTATATTCATATCATGAATATCACCCAAAACTTTAATAAAGCTCAGGCCATTTCTCACCGTATAGCCAGTCTTTACCGTATTTCCTTGGTCTAAAATTCCCCCGTACGGCAAGGCCGATTTCCAATATTCATCATCATTTTCGTCATACTGCTTATAATCATATCCACGTGTAGAAGCCACACTAGCGGACTCCTCTGTTTTCCAATCCCGTTGATTCGTTGAAGAATTATGATACGAGAAAGTTCCTTGGTAAGACAAGCCATCATATAACTTTATATTCAAATTTAACAAAGCGTTAAAATCATTGGATTTACTCTCTTTACCTGTTTCTGCCAATTCGTTCAACACGTTATACAAATATTTCGAATCTTTCTTGTAAAAATGATATTTTCCATTTTCCTCGTATGGTTGTACTGTCCGGGAAGTATTATATGCATAACTAAACGGATTTACCACTGAATAACCTTCATTTTTCGTCGTGCTGAAGTCAATTTTCGCCATAAAATTTATATACTTACCCACAGATGCATCCACACGCGCCAAAGTAGTGAAACGCTCGCTAACAGAACCTTTTGCACCACCTTGATTGTTATTGTAACCTGCGGAAAAGTAATATTTTGTAGTCTCCGAACCTCCGTTAATACTCAAATTATGCGAATGAGTTACCGCATTGCGAAATAACACGTCAAACCAATCCGTGTTACGCTTCGCCATCTCTTGGGATCGAAGTGCAAATTCCTCTTGCGACATCCGACGATTAACCAACTCGTTCAACAACCCCTCGTAAGAATCATCCGGATCCAACGATATATTTGAATTATATGACAATCCTTGCTCGAAAATATCCTTGGACAACTGCATACGTTCTGCTGAATTCATACGATCAAAATTCCGATAAGAAGGACGTTCGTTTAAAACCACCTCTCCATGGTATGAAACTGTCGGTTTCCCCGCACGTCCTTTTTTCGTCGTCAACACGATCACTCCGTTCGCAGCTTTTACCCCATAAATCGCCGTGGCCGAAGCATCTTTCAAAACCGTGATAGACTCTATATCCTGCGGGCTAATCCCCGAAATAGCATTACCTACTAAATATTCGGCATCTTCACTATTCAACTCCGAGGCCGTAATCGGAACGTCTTGTTCCAGAATCACTCCATCAACCACCCACACGGGAGCCTTGTTCCCGTTAATCGTTGAAGTACCCCGGATACGAATTTTAGGCGTAGCGCTTGGCTCCCCGGAAGTATTCATAACCATCAAGCCAGGAACTTGTCCCTGCAACATTTGATCGATAGAAGCAGCCCCTGCCATGTAAATATCATCAGTTTTCACTACCGAAACCGCACTGGCCGACTCTCTCCGGTTTAACGTCTGATACCCAGTCACAACGACCTCATCCACATCCACCGCAGAATACTTCATTACTACATATAAAGAATCCTGTCCCTGCCAGGTAATTACTTTTTGCTCCATCCCCACAAAAGAAAAAAGTAATTTTTGCCCGACCTTATTTTCAATCATCATCTGGAATAATCCATTCACATCCGATGCGACCCCGCGAGTGGTTCCTTCCACGACAACGGAAACCCCAGGAAGAGGCATTCCATCCGTATCAACCACTTTCCCTTTAATCAATTTCAATTTAACATCATCTTTCTTTTGTGGTGTCGGTTTGACAATTACCACGCCTTCTGCATACTCGTAACTCAAAGGTAGTCCTTCGAAAATACGATCCAACGCTTTCTCGAAAGGTTCATTCGTCAGAACCATATTAAGTTTCACGTTCAAATTCGCGATCTCTTCCTCGTTAAACACGAAATAAACTCCCGTTTGGTTCTTCAACTCTTTAATCGTCTCTCTGAGACTTGCATTCTCTAATTTCAACGTCACGGATTGTGACGATACACTGGCTATTGCCGTGAAAGAGAAAAACATAGTTAAAAGCAAAGTCAATCTCATTGCTAAATAAATTTTGCCCCTCGCATTTTCAGGAGAGGATTGTGTAGAAATTCGTCTTTTTTTCATACATTTGGATACTTTGATTAATAAACGTAGCCTTTTACCGAAGGCTGCTATTAAATTTTCAACATGAAACGGGGAATGCTGGGAACATTTCCCGTTTTCGTATTTCTTTCACCTTGTCACTGAAGTTATTGTAACATTTTTTCCATTGATAATAAATTTTACGTTAGTCGTTTTTTCTATCATATCTAGCACATCATTCAAATCTTCATATTTTCGTATCACCCCGGTAAAACGACGCTCTTTACATTCCGATGCCGAAAAAGTGAATTGTACATCATACCATCTAGCCAGTTGTACCATAATATCATTCAATTCCATGTTCTCGTATTCAAATATTCCTCGTACCCACGAAGTATACAAAGAAAGTTCTACAGCCCTTTGGCTGATAGCTCCGGAATATTGATCGACCACGGCTTGGTAACCGGGCTTTAACACGACTTGATTATTCCCGGATGTTACTTGCACGGCACCCCGTACCAGAGTAGTCATCACTCCTTCATTCTCGGGATAAGCCGAAATACAAAACTCCGTTCCCAACACTCGCACGCTCACATCATTTACCCGCACGATAAAAGGTTTACTTTCGTCATGTTGCACTCCAAAATACACTTCTCCCTCGACGAGAACCTCTCGCGCATCTCCTGTAAAGCGAGTAGGAAATGTCAGTCGTGAAGATGAATTCAACCATACCATCGTACCGTCTGCTAACGTGAAATGATATTCTCCCCCAACCGGAGTCGAGATCGTATGATATACAGGCTTTTCTTCAATCTCTTCATTTACTTCCACATTATCATATCGCAGTTCATTCTTTTTATCTTCCAAAACAGTAGCTCCATACTGCCTGACTACGTCTTGCAAATTATCTTGCATCAAATCAACCTGTATACCATTTGCCACGATTAAAGTCGCCTTCATTCCACCGGCATGCACCTTAGCCGACACGGGAGATTCTCTCTCCAGTTCCGGCATGTAAAAAAATGCAAATGATAAAGCGAACAAAATCACAACAGAAGCCACGGCAGTAATCTGAATCCACAATTGTCTCCTCCCGCGAGCCTTAATCTTTTCCCGTACATGTTTCAATGAATCCGATGCATTCTTATCCGAACGAGTAACCACTTGATACTCAAGCACCATTTTTACCCCCTCCATAAAAAATAGCTTATTTTCCTCCGCTTCGTCCATCCATGCACGCAACTCCTGTTCCTCGCTCTTATCCATAAGCCCGGAGCAATAATCACCAATCCATTGCCAAATTTTATCGTTCATCTCAATTCCTTTTCTTTTATATACCGGAAGATTGAAAAAGAGATGACAACTTTTTAGAAAAAAATTACAGAAAAAATAAGGATCTTATATACAAATTATCGCCGAATAATAAAAAACAATACCAAAGCATTCCCCCCTAACTCTTCTTTCAACTGCTTCAACGCCCTGTAATACATTGTTTTCACGGTATTTACGGTTATTCCAAAGCGTTCCCCCACTTGCTGATAGGTCATATTATCCAACACCACAGCCTTAAATATTTCTTTTGTCTTTCCCGGCAAAGCCTCCACCCGGGCATATACTTTATCACGTAATCGTGCGAATTCATTCTCATCGTATTCCCCCAGCTCTTCTAAAAACTGATCGACATATTTTTCCACATCGTCAAACTTGATCTTTCCCCGACGTGTAGCAAACTTAGAGGCAGCCTTGGCTACTGCCCCGAAAAGATAAGAACGAATGGAACCGGAAAAAACAGTTCGCTTTTTGTTCATCCAGAAAGAAACAAACACCTCTTGCACAATATCCTCCACATCATCTCCATCTGAAACAAACCGAAAAGCATACACGCACAATGACCGATAATAATTATCAAAAAGCATATTCAGACAGACCTCATTTCCTGCCTCCAGTTCGTGTACAATTTCCGATTCGCTATATACCATATTAAAATCTAAACAGATAATTATGATTTATGCAAAGATAGACATTCTCGCCAAGAATCAAAATTATCGACATATTACTAACCCACAAAAAAGTAGGTCGTTTCAAAAGAAAAAACGACCTACTTCATATGATTTTAAGAATCCTTATTTATTTTCGAAAACGATCTTATCATCCTTCACATCTACCATGATACGGCTATCTTTGGAAACTTCCTCTGCAAGAATCTGTTTTGACAAATCATTTAACAAAGTACGTTGAATAACCCGTTTTACGGGACGAGCGCCAAACTGCGGATCATACCCGGCATCTGCCAGCCATTGAACAGCCTTGTCGGTAACCTCGATGGCAATACCATTGTTTTCCAACATCTTCTTTACTCCATTGAACTGCAAACGTACAATATCCACGATTTCCGACTTCTTCAACGGGGCGAACATGATGATTTCGTCGATACGGTTCAAGAACTCCGGGCGAATCGTCTGTTTCAACATTTCGTATACCTCGTGATTCGTCTTGTCAAGTACCTCATCCCGGTTATTCTCGTCGATGCCCTTCAGACGTTCCTGAATGATATGTGCACCGATATTCGAAGTCATGATGATAATCGTATTTTTGAAATCGACTACCCGACCTTTATTATCAGTTAAACGCCCGTCATCCAACACTTGCAATAAGATATTGAACACGTCAGGATGAGCTTTCTCGATCTCGTCCAGCAAAACCACGGAATAAGGTTTCCGACGAACAGCCTCTGTCAACTGACCACCTTCATCATATCCCACGTACCCCGGAGGCGCCCCGATCAACCGAGAAACAGAATGACGCTCCTGATACTCGGACATATCAATACGGGTCATCAAGGATTCATCGTCAAACAGGAACTCTGCCAATGCCTTCGCCAACTCGGTTTTACCGACACCCGTGGTTCCGAGGAAGATAAACGACCCAATGGGACGTTTCGCATCCTGTAATCCCGCACGGTTACGACGGACAGCATCTGCCAGCGCTGTAATGGCCATTTCCTGACCAACTACCCGTTTGTGCAACTCGTCTTCCAAGTGCAATAACTTCTGACGCTCGCTCTGCATCATCCGGCTCACCGGAATTCCCGTCCACTTGGATACAACAGCCGCGATATCATCCTCCGTTACCTCTTCCCGAATCAATGAACTTCCATGTTTCATGTCCGCCAACTTGGCCTTTACTTCTTCAATTCGGCGTTCAGACTCTTTAATCTTACCGTAACGAATCTCGGCCACCTTCCCGTAATCGCCTTCCCGCTCGGCCCGGTCTGCCTCGAAACGGAACTGTTCGATCGCATCCTTATTCTTCTGGATCTCATCAATTAAAGAACGTTCCGACTCCCATTGGGCTCGCAACTTCGTGCGCTCCTGGTTCAAATCGGCCAAATCTTTCTGGATCTCGTCCAGCTTCTTACTTTTCCCTTCCCGCTTGATCGCCTCTTTCTCGATTTCCAACTGTTTGATCTTACGGTCCAGTTCATCAATCTCCTCTGGCACGGAATTCATCTCCAAACGCAGACGGGCAGCCGCCTCATCTACCAAGTCGATAGCTTTATCCGGCAAGAAACGATCGGAAATATACCTGTGAGACAACTCCACGGATGCGATGATGGCATCATCCGTGATACGCACTTTATGGTGATTCTCGTAACGCTCCTTCAATCCCCGCATAATACTAATCGCACTCATCACGTCCGGTTCGTCAATCATCACTTTCTGGAAACGCCGCTCCAAAGCTTTATCCTGTTCAAAATATTTCTGGTACTCGTTCAACGTGGTTGCACCGATAGCTCTCAAATCACCACGAGCCAAAGCGGGTTTCAATATATTCGCTGCATCCATTGCCCCGTCTGACTTTCCGGCCCCCACCAAGGTATGAATCTCATCGATAAACAGTATAATTTCACCTTCCGAAGCCAATACCTCGTTAACAACCGATTTCAAACGTTCCTCGAATTCTCCTTTATATTTTGCCCCCGCAATCAAGGCTCCCATATCCAGCGAGTAAATACTTTTGGATGCCAGATTTGAAGGTACATCCCCGTTCACGATACGTTGCGCCAATCCCTCGGCAATCGCCGTTTTACCAACACCCGGCTCACCGATTAAGATCGGGTTATTTTTCGTTCTCCGGGACAATATCTGTAATACCCGACGGATTTCATCATCCCGCCCGATCACGGGGTCAAGTTTACCGTTCCGGGCCCTTTCGTTCAAATTGATCGCATACCTTCCCAAAGCATCGTAATTATCTTCTGCCGACTGGGAATTCACTTTCGATCCTTTCCGCAACTCGTCAATAGCTGCACGGGTTTCCTTTTCCGTCATACCCGCATCCTTCAACATCCCGGAAACCGGATCTTTCACGGATAATAACCCTAATATAATATGTTCCAAAGAAACATACTGGTCACCCATCTCTCCCGCCAACTTCGTGGCTTTCTCCAACACTTTATTGGCCTCATCGGACAAATAGGGAGAACCTCCCGACACTTTCGGGTATCCATCCACGATTCGATCCAAAGCGGCTAAGACATTCCGGCTATTTACACCCAACTTGTTAAAAATAAAGTTCGTGATGTTTTCGCCTTTCTCGATCACGCCTCTTAACAGGTGACCTGTTTCGATGGCTTGCTGACCTTTTTCTTGCGCAAGTTGCACGGCTGCCTGCACGGCCTCTTGCGACTTAATTGTATAATTGTTCATGTTCATAGTCTCATTTTCTCCTTTCTGCCTTCAATTTCACAAAGTATATACCGAAACTCTTATCCAAAAGTTTCATCTGGACAGAATGAAAAAACATTTCAACCTATAACATTAACAATCAATAAAAAACGAACTATTGATTTTCGTTTTCTAAAACAAGAGATATTATAAGTGTGTCATTTTGTCTTTATGTTTTATAAATTACATGACAAAATGACTCAATCATTTACATTCTTTCCATCCCCGGAATTTGTCACGAAACGGGGGGTAAGCGATCCCTTTCTCCGTGATAATAGCCGTGATTAACTCGGCAGAAGTCACGTCAAAGGCTGGATTATACACGTGAATCCCCTCGGGAGCCATCCTTCGGGTATACCATTTCTCAGTCACCTCTGCTGGATCACGTTCCTCAATTTTAATCTCTTTGCCCGTGGGACAATCCATATCAATGGTAGACGTCGGCCCCAACACGTAAAACGGAATTCCATAATATTTAGCCAACACGGCCACCCCCGAAGTACCGATTTTATTTGCCGTGTCTCCATTGGCTGCCACCCGGTCACACCCAACCAGCACGGCCTGTACCCATCCCTGTTTCATCACCGAAGAGGTCATATTATCACATATCAAAGTCACATCCACTCCTGCTTTTTGCAATTCGAAGGCCGTCAACCTCGCTCCTTGCAATAACGGGCGGGTTTCATCGGCAAAAACCGAAAAACCGAATCCTTGTTCCTGTCCCAAATAAATCGGAGCCAAAGCCGTACCGTACTCCGAAACCGCCAGATGCCCCGCATTACAATGCGTGAGCAAGCCCATTCCCGGTTTCAGCAGCGACAATCCATATTCTCCAATTTTCCGGCACGCCGCCGCATCTTCTCTCCGAATCGCCTCGGCCTCTTCCCGCAAGACTCGTTTCAAAACTTCCACCCCAGCACCTTGACACTTCAACAACGCAACTTCCATTCGCTCCAATGCCGTAAACAAATTTACCGCCGTAGGCCGGGAAGATGCCAGATAATTCTTCAACCTTGCAAACTCCCGGTAGAAATCATCAACCTCATCCACCTTTTGCATACACACGGAAATCCCGTAAGCAGCAGCCACCCCAATGGCAGGCGCACCCCTTACCTTTAACAAATAAATAGCCTCCCAAATTTCCTCCGGAGTTTTCAACGCCAAATAAACTTCCCGTCCCGGAAGTTGCGTCTGATCAATAATCACCACTGCACCCTGCTCATAATCTGCACGTACGGTCACTATATCAAATATATTACTCATAACTCATATTGCCGGTTCAAGATTTTCATTCCCCGCAATATTACACATTTTCCCCGGAATCTCATCTATTTAAATCTACCTCTTTGCCATTTTTTTCAACACCTTCCAGGTACAAAACAGAATCAACACGCAACACACGAACATAATAGCGCTCGTCGAGTAAAGAATATTTCCCATACCCGTTAAAGGAGAAACAATCCCTCCTCCCAAGAAGGTTAAAAAACCGAGTATTGCAGAGGCCGTCCCCGAATTCCGTCTTTCCAGATTCAAAGCCAGCGTCGTAGAAGTCGGCAGTATAATTCCCAAGAAAAAGAGAAACAGGAAAAAGACAATCTCAATAATGATAACGGACAATTCCATACAGAGAGCCGCCCCGGTGCAACAGCACAAAAACATAAATCCCCATACCCCCACTCGCAAAGCATGTTCATTCGACCGGAAACGAACCACACTCAGACTACCCAGCATAATTGCCACGGCATTGCAGGCAAAACAAACGCTATACATAACAGGAGAAAGATGGTAATGTTCCTGAAAAACGAACGGAGAAGATGCGATATATGAAAACATCACGCCCATTCCCAAGACTTGAATCAACACGAAATACATGAATTTCCGATGCTGCAACACCTCTTTATAATAAACAAAACGCTCCTTCAACTCCCCTTGTAACCGGTTCTTTTTAGACAAAGAATCATGAAACCTTAACAAAACCAGCAACAACAATATCCCGATTAACACCAGTACCCCGAATATTCCTCGCCAATTCGTCACCAATAACAACAGCCCTCCCAACACAGGCGCACAAATCGGAGCTAATCCCTGCACGCAAGCCAGCATGGAAAAGAATTTCGCCAAATCCTTTCCCCCGTACAAATCAGTTGCTATCGACTTGGAAATCACGATCCCCCCCGCACCCGAAAATCCTTGGATAAAACGAGCCAGAATAAAAATCTCTACACTAGGCGAAAAGACACAACCAATCGATGACAAAACAAAAAAGAACATCGAGATCACTAACGGTCGCTTTCTTCCAAATTTATCACTCACCGGACCCAAAAATATCTGTCCCACGGCCAACCCGATCATGCTAAACGTCAAGCTTAACTGTACCCGCGAGGCTGTCGTATCAAAACAAGTCACCAAATTGGGAAATGCCGGCAAGTAAAAGTCCGTCACGAAGGGTCCTAGGGCCGAAACCATTCCGACAACAATAAGTATGTAAATTTTCGAATTTTTCTGTTCCATAATCTCTAGTTTTTATCATTTTTACATCGCAAATATCCCCAACATTCCACAAACATTTTCGTCCTAATCATCCACAGATTTGCTCTATAATGCTTTTTTGTACAAATATCTTATCTTTGCTTCCGGAACATGAAACCAGAGTACATGCAAAAAGGAAAGGATACACCAAACAGCACGACAATCCCCTCTCTTGGAAATTTCTTTATTTCCATGTTAAGCAAAGAATCCTTCATCCAATTATTTCCTCTCCACAAGCCACAACGTAACGACATCAACGGCCTGATCGTCATCATGATTACGGCCGGAGAAGGTCATTTGAAAATCAATAATAAAGACTACCCCATTCACCCCGGCACGTTAATCTCTCTTTTACCTTTCCACCTGATCGAGAATCATTACCTGTCAGACAATTTCGCATGTAAATACCTGTCTTACAGCTTTGATTTCATGGTTGACTTCCCGTTTGTTCTCAAATCGGGGACCTCAGAAAAAATAGGTAACAAACCCTACCTATCCTTAACAAACGCAGAATTCAACCACCTGGACGAATTCTTCGTTTTTATTTCCCACCAGGCAGCCAGACTCGATCATCCCTCCCGCGAGGAGATCACCAAAGCCTTACTTTTCTCCTTTATCGCAGAACTCAGTTTCATTTACTCTCGCCAAGCCGTACTCGTGGGAACCAATCGCCAAAAGCAAATTGTAGACGATTTCTTCCGGCTATTACACCAGCACCACAAACAAGAACGTTCCCCATCGTTCTATGCCGACAAACTTTGCATGACATCGAAATACCTATCGAGCATACTGAAACAAACCACCGATTGCTCCCTCTACCAGTGGATAACGAATTTCAGCCTGCAAGAAGCCAAAGTATTATTGAGATCATCGGATATGAGTATCATCCAGATTTCCGAGGAACTTAACTACCCGAACTCTTCCTTTTTCGCCCGCTTTTTCAAAAAACACACGGGCATGACTCCCCTACAATTCAGAAACAACAAGCAAGTTCATGAAACTTCTGAAGAATGAAACAAAAAGCCGTTTTTCCCGTTATCTTAAAATAAAAACAATGCTCTTATGAAACAGAAATTATCAATAACCCTATGGGTGGTATTGACCCTTATCACCTTCTTCCCCAGAGAACTCAAAGCCTGCACTGGAATCACGTTGAGAGCCAAGGATGGTTCCCGCATCGTGGCCCGTACCATAGAATGGGGAGGTAGCAATCTCAATAGCCAATATGTTGTCGTACCAAGAGGATATAAACAACAATCCTACATTCCCGGCGGCACAACAGAAGGGATGATTTTCACGGCTCGCTACGGGTATATCGGGTTAGCCGTGGAGCAAGAACAATTCGTGGCAGAAGGACTGAACGAAGCGGGACTTTCCGCCGGGCTATTTTACTTCCCACAATACGGAAAATATGAAACTTATAATTCCAAAGAAAAAACATCCAGTATTGCCGACCTACAACTCGTTTCATGGATATTGGGCAGTTGTAGGACAATAGACGAAGTAAAAGAATCCATCAAAAAAGTTCATGTCATCGGTATCGATCCGAGGGCATCTACCGCCCACTGGCGCTTTGCCGACACCACCGGACGCCAGATCGTTCTCGAAATCATCAATGAAAAACCGATCTTTTATGAAAACAAACTAGGTGTACTGACCAACTCCCCAAGTTTTGACTGGCAGATGACAAACCTGAATAACTATGTCAATTTGATTCCCGGTATGGCCCCCTCCCAACAACTGGACGGAGTGACTCTTACATCTTTCGGAAACGGAAGTGGTTTTCTTGGTATACCAGGCGACATCACCCCTCCTTCCCGATTTATCCGTGCCGCTTTCTATCAAGCGACCGCACCACGGCAAGAAACAGGACAACAAACCGCTATCCAATGTTTCCAAATACTGAATAATTTTGACATACCCATCGGAATAGAGTTCGCTCCCGATCAAACTCCCGTTGATATTCCAAGTGCCACGCAATGGACCTCGGCAACCGATATGACGAACCGCATTATTTACTATCGTACCATGTACGATAGCGCCATCCGTAGTATCGATCTCCGTAAGATCAACTTTGCCCGGGTAAAATATCAAACAGAGCTTCTCGACAAAGTAAACCAGCAACCGATAATCCCGATCCGAATCGGATAATAAACATAGAGGGGCCACTCAAACAGCCCCTCTAACACACTTTCACTTTATCTTTAATCATCAATATCCACTACCTGAAACTTATTATTAAATTTAATCTCCAAGCGATTTGACAATTTGATCTCATATCCTTCCGAATCATGCTCTATCTCTAAAATTTTTGCCTCCGGATAATTGGCCTTCACATATTTAAGTATTGCCTCCGGAATAATGGCAGCAGGAACTTCAACCGTCTTGCATTTCACCTCTGTCCAATCTCCCGATTTATCGAATTCTAACTTTTCCCCGCTTGCAAACACCACATCATAACTCTTGTAAAACAAGCCCGTCTCCTGTGTTATCAATGCCACTTTCTGATCTTTAAAATAAGTCGTAATAAACGTTTGCGCCTTCACCGGTAACTGATTCATCTCAATCGGCTTGTCATTATCAGCCTTTACTATCGTCATCGAGAATAAACATACGAGTAAAAAAACAATCTTTTTCATATTCTTCTATTTTTAATAGGTTACTATTTTATTATTTACATGACAAAAATATCCCCCGAATCTGAAAAGAATCTGGAAAAATAAGGGGAAATAAGGGAATTATACACGAGTTTACAGTACTCACAGGCATATCTGTAACAAACTTCCCCTCACACAGAGGAAAGCCTACACCCTGTTAATCCCTCCTCTACCCCTACTCGTGGGCATCAACCAAATTCCTACATAACACGAACGGAGCATGTACACCTGCCAGTATTCATGTTATGTACTTACTATGTACATGCTATGTTCATGATATAGGGAAAGGATAGAGCAACTATAACCCAAGGGCGAACTATTATCGAACAAGAATGCAAAGTTTTATCTTACTTTACCGTAAATCCGTATATAAATTCCTTTACGATAATACCACACCCCGACAACATCAGCCAAGAACCAACCAATAGGGATAGACCACCAAATTCCCGCAACCCCGACAGCCGGAATTGCAGATAGAGTGTAAGCCAAAGCGACACGGGTTCCTAAAGAAATCACCGTCAGCACGACCGACATTCCCGGCTTCCTAATTCCCCGATAAAAACCGTACAACAGGAATAAACAACCGATCCCGCAATAAAAAGCGCCTTCAATCCGCAGGTATTGAATCCCGATAGAAATAATTTCCGTTTCATGTGCCGGCACAAAAATTAACATCAAGGGACGGGCAAACCCGAACACGACAAGAGAAATAAAGATACAAAAAAGAGTTGCAGAAATAACTGCCACCCGGATTCCATCACGAATTCGCTTCATTTGCCCGGCGCCAAAATTTTGGGCAATAAACGTCGAGAAAGCATTCCCGAAATCCTGCACGGGCATATAAGCAAAAGAATCGATCTTGACTGCAGCTGCAAATGCGGCCATCACGGCAACCCCAAAACTATTGATTAACCCCTGAACCATTAATATTCCAAAATTCATCACGGACTGCTGGACACAAGTCAAGGATGAATAGACAGCAATTTCCTTCACCGTTTGCCACTTCATACACATATCTTCCCGCCGGATCCTGAACTCCGGGAACTTCCAAACCGTGTAAACACAAAGGCCCGTTCCCGAAACGACCTGCGCAACAACAGTAGCCCATGCAGCCCCTTTTACTCCCCAATCACACCCCAAAATGAAAAGCAAATCGAGCACAATATTCAAAACGACCGCTACCCCTAAAAACCACAACGGCACAACGGAATTGCCTATTGCCCGCAACAACGAAGCGTAATAATTATAGATGAAAGTGAACCCGATTCCCCAAAAGATAACCCAAAGATAATCACGCATCAGTGGGTAAACATTTTCCGGCACGTGCAATAACCTCAAAATAGGATCAATCCAAACGAAAACGGAGACATTCAAAACCAAAGTAACAAAACCAATTAACACCAAAGAAACAAAAGTACTACGTTTCAACGCTTCCCTGTCTCCTGCCCCGTATTGCAATGAAAAAATAGCACCGCTTCCCATGCACAACCCCAAAAGTACCGAAGTCAAGAAAACCATTAACGTGTAGGCCGAACCAACAGCCGCCAAGGCCTTCGCTCCTAAAAACTGACCGACAATCAGCGTATCAGCAATATTATAGAATTGCTGTAACAAATTCCCCAATATCATGGGAACAGCAAACCACAACAATCCAAGAGCTATACTTCCAGTCGTTAGGGTCCGATCCTTTTTCCCGTTTACCATTGACCTCTTCTCCTTTAAAAACGGCAAATCCCACATAATTCTTACACTTTTTACTCCCCAGAGGACAAAAGTAAAAACTTTATAACAACAACACAATTCCCATCCGGATTTCGTAATTTCGCATCGTTTTTAATGAATTAACAGTCATGTCTAAATTACGCAGTTATATACTTCCGATGGCCATTATCCTAGGGTTACTATTACACAGTTGGTGTAGCCTGTTAGCATGGATAGTTCCCTATTTTATATTCATTATTCTACTCCTAAATTTCGTGGCCGTTAATTTACGTAAGTTACAAATTTCCTCCATGCACTTGTGGCTCATGCTATTCCAAATCGTGGTCAGCATCGGAGGTTACCACACAATAAAATCAGCGTACATGAATGAAACGGTGGCTCAAGGTGTTTTAATCGGAGTTTTATGTCCCGTGGCCGCTTCCGTTGTCGTCATTGCCAGCATGCTTGGTGCTAAAAGGGAAACAACAACCGCTTACACGATCGTGGGAAATCTCATGGTAGCCATTATCGCCCCTGTATATTTCTCTTTCATCGGATCACACCAAGATATGTCTTTCATGGATTCTTTTCTACTCATTCTCAGCAAAATTAGTCCCGTGATAGCCCTACCGTTTTTCGTGGCACTTGCTTTGCAGATTTTCACCCCTAAAGTCAACAGCTTTCTCAACCGCTACAAAGGAATTACATTTTACCTTTGGGCCATCTGTTTACTACTCACGCTAGGACAAACCATTAATTTTATATTCATCCACGGGGAAGGCAATGAAAACACGATTCTCGCCTTAGGAATCTCATCCGTCATGATCAGCACGATCCACTTTGCTACAGGCAAATGGTTAGGAAGCAAATACGGCGATCGTATTGCCGGAGGTCAACTACTAGGGCAAAAAAACACCGCCATGGGCATCTGGATGGCAAACACGTATTTGAATCCGTTAGCTTCCGTGTTTCTAGCTTTTTATTCCATCTGGCAAAATCTCTTTAATAGTTGGCAGTTGTGGCATCAGGATAAGAGAAAAAATATATTGACAAAAGAATGAAGTCTCCCACTCGAAAAGACGCTGTACCATAGCTATAACAAAGTTTTAGATTTAATATATCAGGAAACCACGTTATTACAAATGAAAAAAGAGGACAAATCCGAAATTTCCTCGTCTTTATCCTCTCCTGTACCCAGGGCGGGAATCGAACCCGCACGTCTTTAAGGGACACTGGATTTTGAGTCCAGCGCGTCTACCAATTCCGCCACCTGGGCGTGAACTCGGGTGCAAAAGTATATCTTTTTTCTCAAACTCCAAACAAAATGACATTTTTTTTACAAGAAAAAGTAGAAAATATTTACAACAACATTCTCTCATTTCCATAACACCAAGAAAATCAATCACACACCCAAGCAACTCTCCGGGTTATAATCTCATACAATCCTACACACATCGTTACCATCCTCATGTAACTCTATTGGCAAAGGACTATGAAAGGGTAATGAAAGAGCTATAAAAGGGCGTGGCCGTATTATTACCTAACGATATCCCCGAATTAACTTTGGAATTAGTTTAGGTTATCCCCTGTTGACAAATCAGCTATTTTTAATTACTTTTGCAAGAGATACAAAATAACATGAAAACTATTATACGATTTGTTTTTACCCTGTTATTATTTCTTCCTCTTTGCCTTTCCGCACAACAAACAGGTGTAGTGAAGGGACGGGTTTTTGACAGTAAAAACAATGAACCAATACCTTTTGCCAACGTGGTGATTTGGAAAACGACCACAGGCACGGCTGCCGACGAAAACGGATACTTTCGCATAGAGAACGTGCCTTTGGGTTTCAACCGCCTGGAAGTGAGTAGCGTTGGCTACACGACAAAATTATCGGAAGAATTCATGGTAAACACGGCCTCGGAACGCACGGTAAACGTCGGCCTGGAAGAAAGCCAAGTTAACTTGGAACAAGTAACGGTCAAGGCCAATCCATTCCGCAAAGCGATGGAAAGTCCTGTTTCTTTACAACGTATCGGGATCGCCGAAATAGAGAAGAACCCGGGCGGGAATCGAGATGTATCGAAAGTATTACAATCCATGCCGGGAGTCCTTTCCTCTCCTGCTTTCAGAAATGACTTTATTGTTCGTGGTGGAGGCCCCAGTGAAAACCGCTTTTACTTGGATGACGTGGAATTGCCCAACTTGAACCACTTCGCTACACAAGGGGCATCGGGTGGTGTGGTTAGTATCGTGAACATCGATTTCGTGAAGGAAGTAAATTTCTACTCGGGAGCATTCCCTGCCTCCCGGGGAAACCTGATGAGTTCCCTGCTTGACTTCCGACAAATAGCGGGGAACCCGGACAAAATAAAAGTGCGTGGAACTTTAGGAGCAACGGATTTCGGGTTATCGCTGGACGGGCCTCTAGCACCTAAAACCACATTCATCATGTCTGCCCGCAGGAGTTACCTGAAATTCCTGTTCGACATGATCGGTCTCCCTTTTCTTCCCGTGTATAATGACTTCCAGTTCAAGACGGAAACAAAGTTCAATCAGAAAAACGAATTAATCATACTGGGCATCGGGGCATACGATGTTAATACTCTCAATAAAAGGATGAAAGATCCCGATGATGACCAAAGATATATGCTCAACTACCTGCCGGAGAGCGTGCAATGGAGTTACACGCTTGGAATTACCTACAAACATTACGGGAATCGTTGGAACCACCTTTTCGTACTCAGTCGCAGTACCCTACAAAACGAGATCGAGAAATACACCAACAACGACAAAAGCCAAACGAAACTGGTGGATTATAATTCCGGCGAAACGGAGAATAAATTCCGATTCGAACACAATCATTTGTTACGACATGACATCAAGTTGAATGTCGGGGCCGGGATCGAATATGCTACTTACAAAAACAAGACAACAAGAGAATTATATACCCTCGGAAAATTGAATCATGTACACTACGACAAGAATTTTGATTTCTTCAAATGGTCTCTCTTCGGGCAAATCAGTAAAAATTTCTTTCTAGAACGTCTCGCAGTTTCGGTAGGAGTCCGAGTTGACGGGAATAGTTACACGTCGGGAATGAACAATCCTTTCAAACAGGCATCACCCCGGTTGTCACTCTCCTACTCACTCTCCCCCGAATGGTTTATTAATGCAAATGCCGGACGCTATTATCAACTTCCCTCGTACACCACGATGGGATATGCCGACGAGCAAGGAGACTTGGTGAACAAACAAAACGGGTTGCAATATATCGGAACAAACCACTACGTGGCCGGTTTGGAATATCGCCCCGATAGCCGGACAAAAATCACGCTGGAAGGATTCTACAAAACGTACGACCATTACCCAGTTTCCCTGCTGGATAGCATCGTGCTTGCCAACAAAGGTACCGATTACGTGGCGGTAGGTGACGAACCCGTGAAATCTCTCGGCGAGGGACGAGCGTACGGGGTAGAACTGATGGTTCGCACGCAGGAATTTTTCGGGATCGTGGCATCACTCGCTTACACGTATTACTATTCCGAGTTCAAGAAAATGAATCATGACCTGCAACCGATCTCGGAATATATTCCCAGTAGTTGGGATAACCGCCATATTCTTTCCCTCACGGCAACCCGTAAATTAGGCCTCTGGGACATAGGTATGAAATGGCGAATCACGAACGGGGCTCCCTTCACTCCTTATGACGCAGAAACCAGTTCACTAATAGCGGCCTGGGATGCCAAGCGTCAACCTTATCTTGATTACTCCCGTTTCAATAGCGAACGGGCCTCCTCGTTCCATCAGCTGGACATTCGGGTTGACCGGAGTTTTTATTTCAAAAAATGGTCATTAATCCTGTATGCCGATATACAGAATATCTATAACCACAAGACGAAAAGCCCCGATTTACTCGTACCGCAGGAGAACCCGGACGGAAGTTACAAAATCGACCCCGAACTCCCGGATCGCTACCTGATGAGATACATCAAAAACGACACGGGAACATTACTACCGTCCGTGGGTATTATTATTGATTTTTAAACAGATAACCGATTAATATTGAGAATATGAAGAATATTATTTTTGACCTGGGAGGAGTTGTTGTTGAATGGAATGCCAAACGAGTAATTGAAACCTTTAAAGGGAATCCTATTCTCGTGAATTTTGTCAGAGAGAACCGTCTTTTCCTGAACGATTGGCGGGACTACGACCGGGGAGACGTCACTCGCCAAGAACTGATCAACAAAGTTGCCATCTTATCCGGTTGTCCACCCGAAGACTGTAACGAATTCGTGGAACACGTGAAACATTCATTGGTCTCCATTCCCGAAACTGAAATTTTAATTAAAGAACTTTCCGCACGGGGATTCAAACTTTATTGCCTTTCCAATATGTCTGTCGATTTCTACGATTACCTGAAAACACGGGAAGTTTTCAAGTACTTTGATGGGCAAATCATATCCGCCTTGGAACACATGGTGAAACCCGACCGGGAAATTTACGACTTGATTCTGAATCGCTATCACTTAAAACCCGAAGAGTGCCTGTTTATCGATGATTTGGAACCCAACGTGAAGGCCGCACAAGCAGTAGGAATTAACACAGTACATTTCACAAACAGGCACAAGGGCTACGAAGAAATCCGGGAAAGACTAAAAGAGAAAATTCACCATAACGGGCATTGACTTAACAATGCCTCGATAGGAACTATCCTATCCTTTTTTTCGCAAGAAATAATAGAATCGCCAGCACATCATTCCCCCGGTAAGCGTTAAGCCCACGGGGTAACCGAGCCATATTCCCTCGATTCCCCAATCCAACACGAAACCACAGATATAAGAAACCGGTAACGCAATCACGAAATATCCAATAAAGGAGATCACCGCCATAGAGGTCACATCCGCCACGCCACGCAAGGCATTAGCAAAAATGATCTGTAAACTGTCACCAAACTGGTAGAATACCAGAATAACCATCAACACGGCTACCAAGTTTACCACGTCTTCTGACGAAGTATACAACCACCCGATATGCTCCCGCACCAACAAAAAGAACACGGAAACCAAGATTGCCAATAATCCCAGCAAATGGGCTCCAGCCAAAGTTGCCCGTCGAACTCCTGCAATATCTCCCCGCCCAAAGAAATTACTCACCCGGATAGAAACAGCCGATCCAACTCCATAATAGACCATAAATCCTAACGTGGAGATAGAGGCCACCACCTGATGGGCCGCCAAGGGAACCGTTCCCAACCAACCGATCATAACTCCACTGATACTAAATAATGCTGTCTCCATTCCCATTTGTAAACCGACCATCATCCCCATTCTATTCAACACTTTCAAATCTCCCGTGTTATAAGTCGTTCGGTGGTAACCGACAAGGTAACGCCGATAAGATTGTTTCCGGAAAAAGAGAATAGCAAAAGCCACGAACATGAAAATCCGCGAGGTCAGAGTAGAAATTCCAGCTCCTGTCAATCCCAATGCCGGAAGTCCCCACACACCATAAATCAATAGGGAATTTCCGATAATATTCAACAGGTTAGCCGACAACATAATCCACATGGAAGTCTTTGTATCTGTGATGCCATCAGCAAACTGCTTGAAACTATTAAACATCATAACAAACACGAGAGAAGTCAATTGCAACAAAAAATAAGGCCGAATCAAGGGTAACAACTCTTCCGGTTGTCCCATCCTATGTACATTCAAGTACATAATTCCCATCACCACAGAAAGGAATAAACCGATCATAAAGTTTGCCAACAGGCTGTTACGCAACAACCCGCCAACCCTGAACTTGTCACCTCGCCCGAAGAATTGTCCGACCAAAGGCGTCAAGCCATAAGAAAATCCCATCCCGAACAGGATCGGAATATTAAACACGCTATTCACGAAAGAAGCGGCTGCCAAATCAGACGTACTGAAATGTCCCACCATAATATTATCCACCAATCCGACAACCACAATCCCTAATTGTCCCAACACAATCGGCACCCCGATTTTGATCGTCGCCGAATAATCCTCTCTATACTTTTGCAGCCAATTCACCTCAACAAAATAAACAAGTTTAAAAGTTCATAAGGTTTATAAAGCCATGTACTACCCCCTCCGACTCCCCCTTACACAGGGGGAGAGCTGATTACCAAACGGCCTTATAAACTTTATCAACTCCTATAAATACCCTTTCGCCTTCAACGACTCCTGTACTTTCGTCGCAATCTTCATTCCCCATTGTTGTCCGACAGCCATACTTTCAGTAGCGATTGCCGGTTGTGCGGTAGCCATTTTTTTACCGACAGGAGATTCGTAAAATTTCGTAATTTCCTGTAAATCGGACAACGTTAGACGCTTATGATAAATCGGGGCTAACATTTCAACCAAGTCATCCACCAATGTCTTCATCATCTCTTTTTCTGCCTCACTCCAAAATTCAGCGGGAACATTCGGAAGTTGTTGTTTCATCATGGCAAACATTTGCGGGATAACAAGCTTGAATGTCGCATCGCTTCCGGAAACCACGATCATTTTTTTCAATGCAGCAACGTATTCTTTAGAAGGTTGAGTTTGTGCTGTCTGAGCGACATTTACACCTCCTATACCCAAAACAAGAACAAGGATAAATAAAATTTTTCTCATAATATCATATTTTAATTTGTGTTACAAAGATACCTTTTTTACACAAAAGTGCGGACGAGACGGGAAAAAACAGAAATAATTTATACCTTGCAGCGCAATAACGCAAAGAACTGAACTATGAGATACGTATTTTCACTTTTTGTAACTCTATTATTAGCTTGCGGATCCGTACTTGCAAACGGCCCGTTATTACAGAAATTACAACAAATCAAAGAAATATCCGGTATTCGGGAACTAAAAGTTCAACCTTACACGGAATACTACGAATTCTGGTACGAACAACCGATAGACCACAATAATCCCTCTAAAGGAACTTTCAAACAAAGGGTATTACTGGGACATCGGGATTTCAACGCTCCCATGGTAGCCATCCTCGAAGGATACGGGATTTACTCCCCGGCAGAAAGCGAGTTGTCAAAACTATTCAAGACAAACCAGCTTACCATCGAACACCGCTTTTTCAACAACAGCAAACCCGAAAGAGAAACACCGTGGAGAGACTTAACCTTGAAACAGGCCGCCACTGACCAGCACGAGATTATTCAAGCCTTACGACAAAAAATATATCCCAACACGAAATGGATCTCCACGGGTATCAGCAAAGGGGGACAGACAACCGTCTATCACCGTTATTTCTACCCGGAAGACGTGGAGATAAGCGTGCCTTACGTGGCTCCCATTAACCTGGAAAAAATTGATCCCCGGTTAGAAAAATTCCTTTCCAAACTGGGCGGAACCCCGGAAAACAGAAAATTACTCGAAGGGGGTGGAAAAGATATTAAATGGCAAATTTTCGATTTTCAAAAGAGATGTCTTGAAAATATGGATAAGCTTATGCCGCTCATGCAGGAATTAACGCAAGCAAAAGGCTATTCATTCAACAAGGTTGGCGGGATAGAACGGGCTTTCAAACTCACGATCCTAGAATTCCCATTTGCATTCTGGCAATGGGGAAATAACATCAATGAAATGCCCCAACCGGAAGAAGACGATTATAACGAGATATTCAACTACTTGGTAAAAGTGTCTTCCCCAGATTTCTTTGATGACAAAGCCATCGAAAATTTACAGGCGTTCTATTATGCTGCTCTAACAGAAACAGGAATGTACGCTTATAATACCAAGCCGTTTAAAAAATTCTTCAAGGATGAACCGGAGCCGATCATCACGTTCGATTTCGCCATGCCTAAGGGATATGAAAATGCCCCGTTCAACACGCAACAATTGCAGGATATTAATCATTGGTTACAGACCAATGCAAAAAACATTCTTTTCATTTACGGGGGAAGTGATCCTTGGAGCGCCACGGCTGTCGATTTGAAGAAAAACGACAAATGCCGCAAGTACATCAAAGCCAACATGGACCACAAATGTCGCATTGCAAGTTTCGAAAACCTTACCCGTTCTGCCATTGTCAAAGTATTGAAATCATGGCTCACGGGCACGGAAGTCGAGGAAGAAATTGAAGAAGTTTTAATTTACTAACTGACGGATAACCGCATCTGTCGCACCCAGTTGTTGATTGACGAACTTTAAAGCACTTTGCCCGGCAGCCTCAGCGATTGCCAGACTATTTATTAATGAATCCATCAAGGAAGTAAACTGCTCCTTATCCGAGATGGAAAATGCTCCGCCACAAGCGATCAGATCAACAGCCTCTTTAAATTTGTGATATTTCGGTCCGAATATCACCGGGATACCGTAGATGGCAGCCTCAAGCGTGTTATGAATCCCTTTTCCAAAACCACCTCCGACATAAGAGATAGAACCGTAACGATAGATTGAAGACAGCACCCCGATCGTATCGACCACGAGAACCTGACATTTCGTCACGTCGGCCGTCTCATCTGTATAGCGAGCTACCGACTTACGACACTTGCCCAAAATATCTTTGATATGCCCCTCCCCGATCTCGTGAGGCACGATAATCCACTTGTAATTTCCTTCCTGTGCATTGATATAACCCAGAATAATATCTTCGTCTCCGGGCCAGGTACTACCACAGACCACGGCTCTCCGGTCATTACAGAAAGCCTCCACCTTTTCGATTCTTTTTGCCGCATCTGCAATCTGTTTTACCCGGTCAAAACGAGTATCTCCCGTCTGTTGCACGTGAGTAATGCCAATCGTCGACAACAACTTTACGGATTCCTCATCCTGTACGAAAAGACGAGTAAAGAACCCGAGCATACGACGATGCAGATTCCCCCATTTCTTAAAGAACGGTTGCCCCGGACGGAAAATTGCAGAGATTAAATACGTCGGCACCTGATGTTTATGCAGTTCATTCAGATAATTATACCAGTACTCATATTTCACGAACACGGCAGCATCCGGCTTCCATGTTTCCACGAAACGACGGGCATTTGAAGGAGTATCAATTGGTAAATAATAGATATAATCGGCCCCTTGATAATTCTTGCGAATCTCGTACCCGGAAGGAGAGAAAAAGGTCAATAATATTTTCGTGTGAGGCTCCATCTCCTTCAATTTTTCAATCACCGGACGTCCTTGCTCGAATTCTCCCAGCGATGCGGCGTGAAACCACACCAATCGACCCTTTCCCCGATCAACAGCCTCCATCCGTTTCCATATTCCTTTTCGTCCTTTCACCCATAACGCTGCTTTTTCGTTAAAAAGAGAAGCCACGCCAATAGCACAACGATATGCAATAATTCCAAAATTATACAGCATAATTATTTTAGATTTTAGATTTTAGATTTTAGATTACTCTCTTCACGAAACTCAATTTAAAATCTAAAATTTACAATTTACAATCAACTTTTCGCTGTCAAAGGTATAAAATTTATCGCCCAATGGTATAACTTTTGTAAATAACGTTAAGCAGAGGAGAATGAACGAGTTATTGCATTACATTTACTCTCCGAATAGAAGTATGTGTCAGTAAAACATTAAAATAATCAAGTTATGAAGATCAAAAGTCTATTAACATGCATGATGGTAAGCCTTGTCACGATCCTACCATTACAGGCTCAGGTCGGCAAAGAAATGAAAGCATTCCGCAACAAAGATGGTATAACCGTAACGATGTTAAACCCGTCGCTTTACAGCCTTTACAAACAAGGAGACCTATCTCTACCTGCGGAAGAGGCTTTAAAAGATATGAAAGAGATCAACGTAATGCAAGTTGACCTCAAACGAGCCACCCCCAAGGTTGTGGAAGAAATTTCTCAACGCATCATCCCGATCGTGGAAAACGAGGCCAAATACACGCTCGTACGTAGCCACCGGGGAGCTTATAGCCAAGAATACCTCTACGTGACACAACATGAAGAACGTATCACGTCTCTCGTTTTATGGAGCGAGGATGCAGAAACGCTTTCTATCGTGGAACTCAAGGGGAATATCCAACTGGATAACGTGGATGAAATCGCCAATGCACTAAAAGTGAAAGGACTCGATCGCTTGGCTTACATCAACACGCCGACAGATCAGGTTGCATCCGGTTCCGATTTTATCAAAAAACTGGAAGAACGCTTTGGCATAAAAAGAGATTCCATTTTCGGGAAAGATCCTTTTGGTTCATTCCGAGAAAGTTTCGGCAGCATGGACGATATGCTCAAAAAAGCGGAAGAAATGTTCCGTGACATGGGTCCCATGTTTAGCGGCGAATCAGACATGGAGGGGATGGGAGAATCCATTTCCAACGGTCTGGAAGTTATTCAGGAAAACGGAAAAACCCGTATAAAAGTAAACGCCAAAAACTCGGAAGTATCTTACGTGATCGACGGCATCGAATACGCGGCCGATTCCCTTAAAAACGGTATTCCCGACGAAATTGCCACCGTGAACATGATTACCTCCCCGACGAATGCCAAAAAATCATACGTGGTAATCAACACGAAACAGAAAAAAGGACAATTCATCAGTTATGCCAACGGCGTGCTGAAATACAAGTACAACAAACAGGAATACACCTTGAATCCCGAAAAGCTGGAAGAACCGGCTCTGGTTATCAACAACCGTCTGACAAGAAGTTTCAATATTGATCCGGTACAGATCATACAGATTCGTCCGGCATCCGAACTGGAACGACAATTATTAGGTGCCCCGTCAGCCCAAGTCATTATCGTAACCGATAAAATGGGTTTCTTCTTCTAACATTTTTCTTAAAAAAACGTATAGCAGCAATACGCAAGGGTGTGTCAAACGACTTTTGACACACTCTCGCTATAAACTAACAATCAACGCATACGTTATGAATTTGGCTGCTATCACGAGAATGGGAAGTTATTTCCTAACATTATTTCTATTCACCCTTATCCCTTCGGCCGGAAATGCCGGACAATACAAACCCGACCAACCGGAAAAGACCAAGCCTTATAAAAAGGTAAGCGAACATTCGAATTTGCAACAAACCTTACCCTCCAACGATGAATGGTGGCAACTGTTCAAAGATCCGATTCTCGACACGCTTATCAATAAAGCCGTGATCAAAAACTACGATGTGCGGAATGCTATTCGCAAAATAGAGATGGCAAAAGCAAAATTGCGGGTGGATCGCAGTCCCTACTACCCGACCATCTATTTTTCAGCCAACTATGCCCCGGAAAAAAGCAGCCTTAGCGCAGATAAGAAAAATATTATCGAACGAAATGGAACTGCCACCGTCAACCTAAACTGGGAACTCGACGTGTTCGGACGAATCCGGAAAGAGAGTTCTTCTCAAAAAGAATTTTACCTTGCCGCACAAGAAGATTACCGGGGAGTGATGGTATCTCTTGCCGCACAATTATCCACGGCATACATCAACCTGCGGAGTGCCCAAAAACAACTGGAAGTAACCCGTGAAAACATCGAATCACAAAAGAAGGTTATGGAACTCACCGAATCAAGGTTTAAACTCGGATTAGCCTCCCAACTTGATGCGGCACAAGCCAAGAGCCTCTACCTGCAAACCAAAGCGTCATTACCGGGAATCGAATCGACCATCGCCCAGCAGATCAATCTAATCGGGGTTCTTATCGGTGAACATTCGGTTGCCATCCGGGACTCGTTATTGAAAATCCGTCCCATCCCGACTAATCCCCGGCAAGCCGCAAACGGTATTCCCGCCAACCTGATCCGCCAGCGTCCTGATGTACGTTCGGCAGAGAGAACGATTGACGGATTAGCCGAGGCTGTGGGGGCAAGCCGAGCCGACTGGTGGCCCAAGTTCCTCGTGACCGGGTTCTTCGGTTACTCGTCCGAAAACTTCGAACAGTTTACCAATAAGGAAAACATGATCTGGCAGATCGCACCTTCTATCAAATGGACCATTTTCAGCGGTAGAAACTTAGTGGAATCCAAGAAATCTGCCCAATTACAACTTGACGAAGAAATCAACTCGTACAATCAAACATTACTGACCGCCTTGCAAGAGGTGGATAATGCTCTGGTAACTTACAATAAATCACTCCTGCAAATATCCGCCTTGAACGATGCATTCCAACAGTCACAATTAACATTAGACCTTGCGATAGAACAATATAAAAATGGCTTGGCCAGTTACCAGACTGTGTTAAGTTCCCAAATCAGTCTTTTGAACTACGAAAATTCCCTTGTGGAAGCCAGAACTGCCTCCCTTCGCTACCTGATAGAACTTTATCAAGCACTAGGAGGGGGATGGCCCGTAAGTGAATTTTAAGAACTTTATAAACTAACCATATGAAAGCATTTTCCATTATTTGCGTTATTTCCATTCTTCTTTTGGCCGGATGCGGCAAATCGAAGAAACAACAGGAAACAACTCCAACACCTTCGGTTGCCGTTGACCACCCGCAGTTGCGCACGGTGGTCTACACGTTTGAGTACCCGGGGTATCTACAAGCGGAACAAACGGTAAATCTCGTGGCACGGGTTTCGGGCTACTTGGAATCCTATCAATTTACTCCCGGACAACGGGTCAGCGAAGGGCAAACTCTTTTCGTAATTGAACCGCAACCTTATAAAGATAAAGTGACACAAGCCGAAGCGAACGTGGAAAGTAGTAAATCGAAACTCGCCTACACGAAAGCATCCTACGAACGGATGCAGGAAGCCGTGAAAACCAAAGCAATCAGCGAGATAGACTACCTTCAAGCCCAATCCGACTATGGAGAAGCCCTTGCAGCTTACGAAGAGGCCCGGAGCCAGTTAAGTCTGGCCAACATAGACCTTTCATACTGTATCGTGAAAGCACCTTTTACCGGGCGAATCTCCCGGAACATGGTCGATCCGGGCAATATGGTCGGAACTGATGCCGGGAATTCGGCTCTAGCCACCATATACAAGGACAACCAAATGTATCTCTATTTCAATATGGCTTATCCGGACTTTGCCCGGTTGCCCAAGAATACCCCGTCTGCCCTCCCGGTTACGATACAGGACGTGAATAACCCGGAAAAGACTTGGATCGCCGCTTTGGATTACAGTTCCCCGAACATTGATCTCACCACGGGAACCCTCAACCTGCGAGCCATCGCCCGCAACCCGAACGGGGAACTTCTTAGCGGGATGTACGTGAAAGTCATCGTCCCCTACAAAAGTGTCCCGAAAGCGATTGTCATTCCGGAATCGTCTCTCGGTACCAATCAAGGCGGACGCTATGTTTATCTCGTGGGACCGGATGACACGATCGTCTTCCGTCAAGTTGAAGTCGGAGTACTCACTCCCGATGGGATGCGAGAAATCACCAGCGGCCTTACCCTAGAAGATCGCTACGTGACCAAGGCCCTCATCAATGTACGCCCGGGAATGAAAATCAAACCGACTTTATGATTTAATGATTTACGATTTTAGATTTTAAATTCCAATCGCACAAAGACAACGTTTCGAGAATTACAAAATCTAAAACTAAAAATCATTCATCTAAAAGCAACCAACTCGCGTTGTTGAAATTTAAAATCTGAAATCTAAAATTTAAAATCAACAAGATGTTATCTCGCTTTTTCATCAATCGACCGATATTTGCCACCGTCCTATCTATATTAATCGTGGTTGCAGGTGTGATCACGTTGAGATCATTACCCGTGGAACAATATCCCACGATAACCCCACCCACGGTAGTCGTGGAGGCTCAATATCCGGGAGCAAATGCCACCACCATCGCACAGATGGTAGCCACTCCGATCGAGCAACAAGTCAACGGGGTCGAAGGAATGCTTTATATGTCATCCACTTCTTCCAGTGCCGGTGTCTATCGGCTTACCGTAACCTTCGAGGTCGGTACCGACCTAGACATGGCTACCGTTCTCGTACAGAACCGGGTGAACATGACCCTAAGCTCACTTCCTCAAGAAGTGACAAAAATAGGGGTCACCACCACCAAAGAATCCACCAACGTGGTCATGTTTCTCACGTTGACCTCCGATAATCCGAGTTATGACGCTCTTTATTTATCCAACTATGCTGAATTGAACCTCGTGAACGAATTATCACGAGTAAAAGGAGTAGGTAGTGTCGGGGAATTCGGAGCCGGAAATTACAGTATGCGTCTATGGCTGAATCCCGACTTACTAACCATCCGGGGTATCAGTCCACAAGAGATAATCTCCGCCATTGAAAGCCAAAACATACAAGTAGCCCCCGGGGCAGTCGGGGCTCCCCCACTTGCTAGCCCGGTAGCCTTCCAATACACGCTGGAAACCCAAGGTTTGTTGGTTAGTGAAGAAGAATTCGGGAACATCATTGTAAAAACACTTTCCGACGGGAGATACCTACGGCTAAAAGACGTGGCTACAATCGAATTGGGAAGCCAAACGTACTCGACAAATGCCCTGCTAAAAGGACAGGCAGTAGCCGCCATAGCCATTTATCAACTTCCGGGAGCAAACGCCTTGGACGTGGCCCAACGTATCAAAGCCCGGGTAAACACGCTATCCTCGTATTTACCCGAAGGTGTACATCTAAATATCACGCTCGACACGACCGAATTCATTCGTGCATCAGTCAAAGAAATATATAAAACATTGGGGACTGCTTTTTTACTCGTGTTAATTGTCATTCTAATCTTCTTACAAAACTGGAGAGCCATGCTGATTCCCCTGATCGCCATTCCGGTATCACTTGTCGGGACCTTCACGTTCATGGGACTCATGGGCTTTTCTATCAATACACTAACCCTTTTCGGGTTGGTGCTGGCCATTGGGTTGGTAGTAGATGATGCGATCATTATTGTCGAGAACAGTTACCGTCTGATCGAGACCGGAAAATATGCAGACATGAAATCTGCTGTCACTCAAGCCATGAAAGAGGTGTCGGGGGCTATCGTGGGCATTATCCTTGTCCTCCTGGCCGTGTTCATCCCGACCGCATTTATTGGCGGGATCACGGGAATGCTTTACAAGCAATTCGCCTTAACCATTGCGGCAGCAACCGTTATCAGCGGGTTCAATGCCCTGACTCTAAGTCCCGCATTATGCGCCCTTTTCCTAAAACCCGCCAAACCATCCAAATTCTTCCTGTTCAAGGGATTCAACAAATTTTTCGAGAAAACCACGAACGGGTACACGTGGGTAGTACAAGGTTTTATTCGGAAATCGACATTAGCCATTCTGGCATTCTTGGTACTTGCCATACTGGCATTCGTTGGTTTCTTACGACTACCGACAACTTTCGTCCCGAACGAAGATCAAGGGTATTTCGTGGTTTCCATGCAATTACCAGATGGTTCTTCCCTATCTCGTACCCAAGCCGCATCAGCCAAGGCAGGTGAGATACTGAAACAAATCGACGGGGTAAAAACCTATATTGCAATCAATGGTTTCTCCATGATGGATAATGCCCAAAATTCCAACGCAGCTTCCATTTTCGTCATGCTCGAAAACTGGAACAAACGGAAAAGCAAAGCCTTGGGAGTGGATGCCATCACGACCCGATTCAACGAACTGGCCTATCTCGAAATTCCGGAAGCGCAAAGTTATGCTGTATCTCCACCCCCTATCCCCGGCTTGGGAGAAAGTAGTGGGTTCGAACTCATGGTGGAAGACATCAATAACTACGGTTCCACATCTCTGCAACAAGCCATCGATCATCTGGTTGATGCCGGGAACGGAACGCCTGGTCTATCCATGCTCCGTTCCACGTTCAGTGCCAGTGTCCCGCAATATTACCTGAACATCGACCGGGATAAGGTTGAATTAATGCAAATCCCGATAGGAGACGTGTTTAACGCTCTCTCGGCATACATCGGCTCTATTTACGTGAATAACTTCGTGAAATACGGCAGGACCTTCCAAGTTAAACTCCAAGGTATTCCCGATAGCCGAAGAGTGATTGACGATGTTTTGTTCCTAAATGTCAAAAACACACAAGACGAAATGGTTCCCTTCTCTGCCTTCACGACCGTGGAACAACGCCTAGGGACAGAACTTCTTCCCAAGTACAACACCTATTCGGCAGCCTCCCTATCCGGAAGCGCAGCCCCGGGATATAGCTCCGGTCAAGCCTTAACCGTCATGCAACAGGTATTCGAACAGGAATTAGGCAACACGTTCGGTTACGAATGGACGGGACTCGCCTATCAAGAAGAGAGTGCGGGATCGACCACGATGATGATTTTCATACTCGCCATTCTCGTGGCTTTCCTCATTCTCGCTGCCCAATATGAAAGCTGGACTTCACCATTTGCCGTGATCATGGGATTACCCATTGCCCTGTTGGGAGTTGTCATCGGGTGTCTCGTGATGAATCTTCCAATCAGTGTATACACCCAAATCGGCATCATCCTGTTAATCGCTCTAACCGCCAAGAATGCTATCTTGATCGTGGAATTCGCCCGGGATTATCGAGCCGCCGGGAAACCGATCTCCGAGGCAGCCATTGAAGCCGGAAAGGTTCGTCTACGCCCGATCCTGATGACCTCATTCGCTTTCATCCTCGGTGTTTTCCCGCTGGTCATCTCCACCGGAGCCGGGGCAGCAAGTCGAATCTCGTTAGGAATAGCCGTTTTTGCCGGAATGTTGATGACCTCGTTGGTGGGTACACTTTTCATGCCCAATTTCTACTATGTCATGCAGTCTTTACAAGAACGATTAACCCGAAAAAAGCTGAAATCCTAGAAAAATAAAACCCATTATTCGAACCTCCTTCAAAGATCATCCAAAATTTCCCCATACCGCAATACTTAAGCCACAAAAAAGCTCTGGGTGATCTCTGAAAGAGTGGAATTATTGGGGTTAGATTACTTCTTTATTTGGATTAACTTATATTCAAATAATCACCTTGAAAAAGATTCAACTCATAAACCCAAATACAAGAAAAATTTTTAAATCAAAATGTACGATTTATCGGGCGTACTTTTGACTTATGGTCTAACACTTACATTCAATTCAAGGTAAGTGTATATAAAAAGAAATATCAAAAGGATTATGATCATAATAGTTGCTAAAAAGTGCATAAAGAGGAGTTATGCTTCCATCTATTTCAAAAACCTCATTATAAAATGAGTATATTAAATCATATTTACCCATTCTTTTTTTTATTTGTCGACTATTAAAATCAACTATAAACACATCAAAATCATTAATAATTTCACATTCTTTACAGTTCAATATATTTCCATTTTTTACCAACTCAACAAATGAACTCATCTCATCCATTGACAAATCAGACTCGAGCAACATTATCTTTATATCACCAAACATAATGGAAGAAATATATGCCAAATCATTTTTATCACTTTCAAATATATTTATTGGTCTGATTAAAGGCATATCCATATCGAGGCTGAATAATGATCTTTCTAGAATAATTGCAATTCCATTTTTTCTGTCCATTGAGACAAAATTGTACTTATTTCCTCGAAGCAAACTATCTAATCGTATCCCTAAATAAGAGAATTGTAAATATAATTCTTTATAAGAACTATATTTAATACCACTATTATATATTATTGACGTAAATTGTTGTACTTTATTATTCTTCAAATAAGCTCTTATTAAAGAATCCATACTTTCTTTCGAAGGAATTTGAGAATAGTGATACTGTTTTCCACTACCAAAACTAAAGGATAAAGAAATAGCCTCATTATCCATGCTTCCCTGTACATCAACACAAGGAAATGCATTAAATTTACGAGTAACAATAGCCCCAACATATACATTCCGATTAATACCAGGAGATATATACAGTCTTGGACTTTGTACAAAAAAACTACGTCCTTTTTGATCTGACCATACACTATCCTTTAGTAGTTGCAAGGAAGACGATAAATAATTTTTCCATATTATTCCAGAAGAAGAAACTAACGTATCTGCATCTGTAATAATTAGCTCTTCTCTATCCTGCCCGCCATGACAAGCATACAACCACACATTTAACAATAATACAATAATAATTATATTTTTCATCACTATGAAGTTTAATAAGTTAAACAGTTGTCCAAAAGCATACTCAATTTTAGATCAATATAACGGATCTAATTACAGACAAGTTTTGGACAACAAGATATATAATTTTATAATAAACTGATTTACCATATTTTACAATGTCTATTAAAGAGTGATTTTATAATTTAGTACCATTTTAGCACCACTATTTAGCCATCATAAATAAATCAAGAGATGGTGCAAATGGCATTGGACAATTAACTTCTCGGGCAGCATAATCCATATTCGTTTACCGTCCTCAAATCAGTCAACACCTTCCGGGGATAGTCAGACGGTTAATTTACAGTCCCAACAAATAGCTATTCACTGATTTTATATTTATATTGCGTAGTTTTTCTACAATAATCGAACTTATAGTTTGTCGCGTGAGATTTTATTTATACCTTTGCACCGTACAATAGATAAAATCAACGATTATGATAGCAGAGTTCAGCATTGAGAATTTTTTCT